>OBWO01000654.1_pt1 | contig 18660 bp, 12 predicted proteins | sample 1476401 | NCBI WGS metagenome assembly OBWO01 (sample SAMEA2580091, study PRJEB22360) | human gut metagenome | biome: human gut; feature: human-associated habitat; material: faeces | place: Denmark | collected 2008/2010 | reverse complement strand
TAATAATCAAAATAATACTATAAATTTGCACATCTTTTTTAATATAAACTAAAATGAAATAATGAGTCATTTTATTGAATATTCTAATAATATATTTGATGTTACGTTGACTGTTTGGAGAAACGTTAAACGAAGAGACAAGATGTAACAAGTGTGTTCATCCATTTTTCGCATACTATAGTAATATAACATGAAAAGAATTATATACATTTAAAAACAATCCATTTATATCATTAACTTAAAAATCAGAGATGAAAAGAGTAATTCTTTTGTTCGTTTCTCTTGTTGTGATGGCATTCCAATTGCTTTTCGCCCAAAGTTTTACGGTTAAAGGTAAAGTCATTGCCGAGGAAGGCAATGAACCGTTGATTGGAGTGGCCATCATGCAAGAGGGTACTAATAATGGTGTGATTACCGACATAGACGGTAATTACTCCATTGAGATCAAAGGTGTTGCGCAGGCTACTTTAGTATATTCGTACATTGGTATGCAGCAGCAACAGCACGTAGTGACTCCACAGACACACAAGCTGGACATCACGCTGAAAAGCGATGCACAGCTGGTGGACGAAGTAGTGGTAGTGGCCTACGGAGTTCGTAAAAAAGGAACGGTAACCGGTTCTGTTTCTACAGTGAAATCAGAGAAAATAGAAAGCGTACCGACTGCCGGTTTTGACCAAGCATTGCAGGGACAGACTCCAGGCTTGATGGTTATGTCCAACTCGGGTGAGCCCAGCAAAGCTGCCACTTTCCAACTCCGTGGTACCAACTCCATCAACTCAGGAACTTCGCCCTTGTTCATTCTGGACGGTGTACCTATCTCCAGCAACGACTTTAACACCATTAGCCCGAGCGACATTGAAAGCATCTCGGTGCTGAAAGATGCGTCTTCCACGTCAATCTACGGTGCCCGTGCTGCTAACGGTGTGGTGGTGATAACCACTAAACGCGGTAGAGCCATGGATAAGGCACACGTCACGTTGCGCACCCAGTGGGGTATCTCCCAGCTGGCCAAAGGCGAATGGAACTTGATGAACACTGCTGAACGCATTCAGTTTGAAAAAGAAGTGGGTTTGGACTCCGGACAGGATTACGACCTGCTGAGCAAGACCGATGTTAACTGGAGAGACATGGTGTTCAACGACAATGCCATGCTGCAGAACTACGACCTTTCTATCAGCCGCGCTACCGAGAAATTGAACTACTTCGTTTCAGGAAGCTTCTACGACCAGGACGGTATTGCCCAAGGTTCTACCTTCAGTCGCTACTCTATCCGTGCTAATGCCGAGGTTAAGGCCAGTAACTGGCTGAAAGTGGGTACCAACTCCATGGTTGCTTATGAAGAAGTGGAGCAGGCCGATGCTGGTTCTTACAGCCTGTCATCACCGATTTCTGCCTGCCGCTTCATGCTTCCCTACTGGAATCCTTATAATTCGGATGGCTCATTGGCTACCAATGCCAACGGTGGATGGACCGGCACTACTGTGAACCCTATCGAATGGATGGACAATAACCCGGTTACTAATAAGAAATATAAGGTATTGAGTGTGCTCTTTGCCGAAGTGACTCCGATAGAAAATCTGACCTACCGCATACAGTTCGGTGCAGACTTTACGCACTCCACCGGATTCATGCAGTCATTCCCCAGCTATCAGCTGAACAACGGTCTGGGTGCAGCCGGACGTCAGTCGAACGACATTCTGAACTTGACCATCACCAATACGCTGAACTACAAGTTCGATATCAACTGCGACCACCACTTCAACGTGATGCTGGGTCAGGAAGGTATCGACTACCGGGCAGAAGGATTCACCCTGACCACCCGCAACCAGAACAACGACTACCTGACCAACATCAGTTCCGGTACACGGGCATCGAGTTGGCAGGATAGCAGTTCAGCTTATTCGTATGTATCTGTCTTCGGCCGTGCCGAATATAATTATGCCGACCGTTACTATGCCGACCTGAGTCTCCGTGCCGATGCTTCTTCCCGTTTCGGCAAGGATCACCGCTGGGGACAGTTCTGGTCAGTAGGTTTAATGTGGAACGCCAAGAAAGAGCTCTTCCTGAAAGATGTGAAGTGGCTGCATAATGCACAGGTGTCGTTCAGTACAGGAACTTCCGGTAACTCTGAAATCCCGAATTTCGACCATCTGGCACTTGTGAGTGGCGGACGGACCTATATGGACACAGCCGGTATCGCACCGCAGCAGAAAGGGAACGAAAAACTGAGCTGGGAAACTACCTGGACCACCAACCTGGGATTCCACCTAGGATTCTTCGACCGTGTAAACGTGGACTTGGAGCTCTATCACAAACGCACCAGCGACATTCTAATGGAAGTACCTCAGTCCTATTCTGAAGGCAACAACGGCTACCGCTGGGACAACATCGGTGTGATGACCAACCAGGGTGTGGAGCTGTCCGTGAATGCCGACGTGCTGCGTCTGAGAGACTTTGTGTGGAACGTCAATGCCAACGTGTCGTACAACAAGAATGAAATCAAGGAACTCTATAACGGTGTGCAGGAGTATGAATTGCCCAACACCTCTACCAAATGGGTAGTGGGCCATCCGTACGGAGAATTCTTCATCAACCGTTATGTCGGCGTGAACCCTGCCAACGGCGACCCGCTGTGGTATGACAAAGACGGCAACATCACCACCGAATTCCGCGAATCGGACAAAGTGATGGTGGGTAAGAACTACCTGGCTCCCTGGCAAGGCGGCTTCGGCAGCACCCTGACCTGGAAAGGCATCTCGGTAAACGCACAGTTCAGTTGGGTGGCCGACCGCTGGATGTTCAACAACGACCGCTTCTTTGAAGAAAGTAACGGACTCTATACCGGTTATAACCAGTCCAAGCGTCTGCTCTACGACCGCTGGAAGAAACCGGGCGACGTGACCGACATCCCCCGCTGGGGGGTAACGCCGCAGATGGACTCCCGCTTCCTGGAAGATGCTTCTTTCCTGCGTCTGAAGAACCTGATGATCAGCTATACCTTTCCGCAAAGCTGGATGAAAAAGACGAACTTCTTTACCAACGCACGTATCTATGCGCAGGGGCAGAACCTGCTGACTTTCACCAAGTTCAGCGGACTTGACCCGGAAGCGTTCACCAACATGTATCAGGCACAATATCCCATGTCTCGCCAATACTCGTTCGGTCTGGAACTCTCTTTCTAATCTTTTAATTAATGAAACAACGAAAAATGAAAAATATAAAAACATATCTGCTCATGGCCGCTATGGCATTCAGCACCACTGCCTGCCTGGACAAGTATCCGGATGATATGGTACCGACTGACAAGGCTATCACCACTGTGGATGAAGTAGACCAGGCCGTGATTGGCATCTACTCTTCCTGGCTGAACGGAGCGTTATACAGTGGCTACCTCACCTTGCTGCCCGATATCCAGGTAGACCTGGCTTACGCGGTGAACGGCTACTCCAACCAGTTCGGTAACACCTGGCGCTGGAATATCCTTTCTACCGAACCGGAATATGAATCGGTCTATGCCGGACTCTACACCGTCATTACCCGCTGTAATTTTATGCTGGACAATGTGGACCGCGTACGCCAGAATACCACCAACGATGATGACCTGGACCGTCTGGACCAATACTGCGGAGAAGCATACTTTGCCCGCGCACTGGCTTATTCAGAATTGATTAAACTCTTCTGTAAGGCTTACGACCCGGCTACAGCAGCCAACGAACTGGGTGTGGTACTGAAGTCACACTACGATGGTGACGAACCTACCCTCCGTTCATCACTGGAAGCCTCTTATCAGTTTGTCCTGGATGATCTGGAAAGAGCAGCTGGGTACCTGAAGCTGGAAGATGATTTCGATGGGGTTCTCTACAGTACACCTTACTTCTGCGAATACACCATCTATGCACTCCGTGCACGTGTGGCTCTCTACATGCAGAACTGGAAGGACGCTGAGAAATACGCTTCCAAGGTGATCGACAGCAAATACTACAAACTGTCTAGTGTGAACGATATGATAACCAGCTCACAGAACGCTTATCAGTATATGTGGTCGAACGACGAGAGTACCGAGATTATCTGGAAAGTGGGAATGACAGTCAGCAACTACGGAGGCGCCTTGGGGCAGGTCTTCTTCAACTACGACTTTCAAAGCTTTAAGCCCGACTATGTACCGGCAACTTGGGTACTGAACCTCTATTCAGAACAAGACCTGCGCTTTGCAGCCAACTTCGTGACACAGCCTACCGGTTATCCGCATGGATTGCAGTGGCCGTTGGTAGCCAAATACTTCGGAAATGAATCCTTTATGGCTCAGAACATGTTGCATGTCTGTATGCCGAAAGTGTTCCGTCTGTCAGAGCAATACCTGATCCGTGCAGAGGCCCGCGCCAATCAGAAGAATTACAGCGGTGCCGGCAAAGATCTTAGCGATTTACGTCGTGCTCGTTTCCAAGGCGGTAACGGAAACATCTCTGTAAGCGAACAGAATTGGCTGGAAATTATCGAAGAAGAACGTGTACGCGAATTGTATATGGAAGGCTTCCGCCTGCAAGACCTGAAACGCTGGCACAAAGGCTTCGAACGCAAACCGCAGGAACAATCACTGGCCAACGGTAGCTCGTTGAAGATTGAAGCAGATGATGTACGCTTTGTATGGCCCATTCCGAAACACGAGCTGGAATCACCGGGTAGCCAGATTCAGCCTAACGAGAGCAATAAATAAGAATAGATTCATCATTTATAAAGTATAAGTATAACAATGAGAAAGATAAACTACGGACTGATGAGCATGCTGGCACTGCTGATGTGCGCCATCACCAGTTGCGGCGATGCAGAGCGCCCCAGCTACGACGGTCCAAACTATATCCTGTTCTCGGATACGCTCACTGTACTGGCCGTACAGAACAATGAAGAAGTCTTCGACATTCCTGTGGCCGCTACAGAAGCCTGCAGCTATGACCGCACGGTAGCCGTGGAGGTTATAGACAAAAAGAGCAATGCCATTGAGGGAAAACACTACACCATTGAATCAAACACCATCACTATCAAGGCCGGTGAACGGGCTGCCAACGTACGCATCCGCGGTAATTACGATGCCATCGCAGCTACTGACTCGCTGGGGCTTACCCTGCGCTTGCTCACACAGAAAGCTGACCAATGGGATTTGTATGACAAGAGCTATGAAGCCAAGGTAATCCTGCAGAAATGCTGTCCGTTCGATATCAACCTCTTCAACGGATATGCCGTGCTTACTTCTACATATATGCAGGAATTTATGCCTAACGTAGACAACCGTTTGATTAAGGCAGTCATCGATCCCGAAGAAGAAAACACCGTTATTATGAAGGACTTCTTCTACGACGGCTACGATGTGAAAATCCGCTTCACTACAAACGACATTCTGAATCCGCTGATTGAAATGGATGAACAGACCTTTGCCTCTACAGCCGAAGCTTTCGGTACCAATTATGGCGACGGCTATCTTCACCTCTATCAGCCTAGCAGCGGTGTATCTTACTACAGCACCTGCGAACAGTTCATCTTCCAGTACTTCACGCTGTATGTACCGGGCATGGCTGGTAACAATGTAGTAGGCACCTTTGCCAGCGCTATCGAATGGGTAAGCGCAGACGAAGCCAAGAGACTTTATCTGGAAGGCAGCATACTGGTATCTGAAACGGTGAAAACAGATTTTGAGAAGAAATAATATACTAGAAACAAAAAACATAGAATAAGATGAAAAAGAACAAATTTACGTTGGGATGGTTCTTCATCAGTCTGCTGATGGCTTTTGCCGTAACAGCTTGCGATGACGATGATGACAACGTGGCAAACGTTAGTTTTCCTGAAAAGCAAACGATTGGCGGTGTTGTAAGTGAAACGAAGAATTTGACATTTGATGCTGTAGCCGACTGGACACTAACATCTTCCAGTACATGGTGCTATTTTATTACGGAAGAAATCCCAGCTACCAAAGCTGCAGAGGGTGTGAAGGAATATTCCATTTCGGGCAGGGCGGGTAAACAAACCGTAACCATCGGCATCTCTGACGAAGGTCAGGACTATGATAATGCAACCGTTGCTTCCATCATCATCAACATGAACGGACAGGAAGCTGTGTTGGCTGAAGTAACCCGTAATGCAGCCGGACGCACGTTCAAACTCTATAAAAAAGGTGAAGGCGATGAATGGGTAGAAGTATCTGCAGAAGAAGGTATCGAAGCCGGTTACAGTGACTTCAATACATATAAAGCAATAGCAAACTTCCGTTTTTCAGCTACTAACCGTCCTGAATGGCTATCTATCGAAGGAGGTTCCATAGTAGGCTCTGCCAATCAGGAGGTAGAATTCGGTATCAAGGTAGTAGAAAATCGCCCGGACTTCAGTAAATATGCACAGGTAGGCAATATCAACTTTCAGGATGAAGAAGGTAAGTGCGTATTTACCTATTCTGTAAATTACAAGGGTATGAATCCGGAAGCGATGAACTATGAAGGTCCGAAGCCTTGGAATTGGGAAGTTTCACTTGATGGTAAAACCTTCATTCAAACTAACCAAGGCATCTCTGGCAACAGCGAATCTAATAGCTATAATAAATTTGTTGAATTCACTATTATAGCTTTCAATGACGAGTTCTATCCTATTTATGTTGAAGAATATGCGGATTGGCAAGGCAATGCCGGTTATGAATATTTTTTAGCTGACGATGAAGATGCTTGGATGAACCTTGAGGTTAAAGATCCTAAAACAGGTAAAGCTAGAGTTACTGTTCATCCTTTAGATCCGGAGGAAAGTGATATTGAAGAACGCACAGGCTATGTATTTGTGTTCCCCAAAGCGTTATATGATAAAATTGCAGAGGATCCTGAAAACGAAGATTTCGGATTGTTTGTAAGCAATGCTTCTAGTGAAGAAGGTATACCGGCTCAGAAAGAGTTGAGGTATGAATATACAGAAAGCAACTTACTGATGAATTTCATCCAGAAAAAGCAGAAGGAATCAGGCGGTGGGGAAGAAGAAAAGGCTATAGAAATCATCAGTCAGCACTGGGAAAGCTATGGTCAAACAGTAGAATGTACAGAAATAACAGGTGATGAAGCTGAGCCCTACAAAAGTGAATGGCAAGCAGCAAAAGTATTCACTGTAAAAGCCAGTACATGTCGATCTGTAAGAATAAACGTTCCTTTTGACGTTGATTCATTTGCAGCAGAATTAAATAAACAAGATGTTACAGATACATATTGCGCTGCTACAGAAGATGGTACTACAACAGCTATTGATCTTTGGAATTGTCAAGACATCGAAAGTGAACTTACCGTAGTAATTAGAGATGCTATGTGGCAAAAAGTTACCGTACTGCTAGTTCGTCCGTAAAATGAAAAAATAAAAAAATAAATGAACAAATATATTTCATTCTTTAAAACGTTCTTTGCTCCGTTGTTTATTTGCCTGATAGCAATGACAACGGTATTCACCGGTTGCTCTGATGACGATGACGAATTGCAGCAAACCGCCTTCGGCTATGTGCAGTTCAAAATTTACAAGAGCGCATCGGCTGCTACCAAGGGAATAGAGACGAGAGGCACCGACATGCTGGATAAGCTGGATGATGCCAAGAAAATCAAGGTGGTGATGCTGTATGACGGAAACACCATTGAACAAACCTTGATGCTCAACAGCTATAGTGCTGAAAATGCGGAGTTTGGCCTGCGCAGTGACAAACTGGAACTGCTGGCAGGTAACTATAAACTGATTGGTTATTATCTGTACGACAAACTGGATAACGAGATTTATGCCGGTACACCCAGCAATTATAAGTTTAACGTAGTGGCTGGCGGACTGAAAGTACAGGAACTGTTTGCCGATGCTGTAGCTCGCGGATTGGTCAACTTTAAACTTATTAAACACGGCTTGCCGGAAACTGAAGCAGCATCTCGCGCCAACGGTTATGAAGATTATCCGTTCTCTAATATCAAGGGTATCAACATCACGGTAAAGAACCTCTTTACACAAGAACTGACTACCATTGAAAAAGTGGAAGTGAAGTATGTGGAAAATTTGAAAGACGGTTATGCTCTCTGTGACACAACCGTGTGGTTGAAAACAGGCAGCTACCAGATTAGCTCTTATTCTACTTACTCTGATAAGAAGTGCGATTCCGGCAAATTGCTGGAAATAGCTACCGTGCCTACTTCAGAAACTTTCTTCGTGAAAGATAACGAAGAGTCAGAAGCCACTGTACCCATCCAGTTGAGTGCAACAGCTGAATATTTGAAGGACTACATGGCACTGAAAGAGATCTGGGAAAAACTGAACGGACCCAACTGGAAATACTACGGTGAAGCAGCTCCTATGGGTTGTAACTGGAACTTCGATAAGGAAATCGATATGTGGGGTGACCAGCCGGGCGTACAGTTACTGGACAACGGTCGTGTGGCATCACTCGTAATTTCCGGATTCGGTGCCGAAGGTGTAGTGCCCGATGCTATCGGACAGCTGACTGAACTGCGTATTCTGAACCTCGGTGCTCACGATGAACTCATCGGTGGACACCTGTTTGAAGGCGTAGGAACTTCAATGACCCCGGAACAGCGTCAAAGAATCCGCATGGATTATGAACAGAAATTCCTGTATCGCGACATCCGCGAGAATCTTTCACAAATTCTGATTGACGGTATTAATGCCAACCCTAACTTCAAACCTATCAAGAAGAGCAACCGCATTGACAAGAAGGACGTACAGTTCGGTAACCTGACCAACAACATCAGAGGTATCTCTAAAGCCCTGATGCGCTGCACCAAGCTGGAGAATTTTTTCATTGCCAACTCACCGATTGTGGTAGATAACTTCTGCGAAAAATTGCTGGATGAGGAAACTTCTGTTTACCGCAAAGCTTTTGAAGAAGAAGAAACTGCGTGGAGCTGGAATAACTTTACCATGCTGACCGATATGGAAATCTACAACTGCTCACAGCTGACCTCGCTGCCGATGAACATGCTAACAGAGTTGCCGGAATTGCAGATGTTGAACGTGGCTTGCAACCAAAGTATTGAAGGTGACAATTTGCTGGAAAACTGGAATAACTTCATCGACGGAAAGAGCGGCGAGAAAATTCAGGTGCTCTATTTGGGGTACAACAAACTGACTGAAATGCCCGAACATGAACAGTTGAAGAAGATGGTGAAATTGGGCTTGATTGACTTAACCAACAATTTCATCACAAAGGCAAACGCTTTCGGTAAGGAAATTAATCTGACCAAGGTTTATCTGGACTACAACCAAATCACTGAAATCGAGGCGGTAGATGGTTACTTCTGCGGATATTATGACATGGAATCATTCACTTGTACTTACAACAAGCTGACCGAAATGCCTGATATTTTCAACGCAAAATCCAAGTATGTCATCGGCTCTGTCAGCTTTGCACACAATGAAATAACCGGTATGCAAAACGGTGACAACCACCGTGGTGTGAACACCAACAATCTGGATTTGTCGTACAACCACCTGGAAAAATTCCCTGGAGTGATCATCAAAAAAGGTTCTCCGCTGGGCATTTTGATTCTGCAGGCCAACGGTATGAATACTATTAAGGAAGGTGACCTGGTAGGGCCGAACTCTCACCTGCTGACCAGTCTCGACTTCCAGTTCAACAAACTGAAAGAGATTCCTTTTGAAGATTTCGTACCGGAAAACATGCCTTATATCTATGGTATAGAATTCAGCTACAACCGGTTCGCTGAATTCCCGGTTGCTCCGCTGAACTGTAAAGGCCTGACCGTATTTGGTATCCGCCATCAACGTGATGAAAACGGTAATCGCTGCTTAAGCCAATGGCCTACCGGCTTGTATACTTGCCCCAGCCTGATGGCCTTCTTTATCGGTTCTAACGACTTGCGCAAGATTGAAGATACCATTTCACCGTATATCCGTATCTTTGAAATCAAGGACAATCCGAACATTTCTATTGATTTGACTCAGGTATGTCCGTATATCCAAGCAGGTCAATACCAACTGATTTATGACAAGACGCAGAACATTCAGGGATGCGATTATTTATTGGATTAAATAAAAAAGGAAAATGAAACATTTACTTAAAATAGCATTAGGATTAGTCCTCTGTCTGTGTGTGTTCACCGCTTGCGATGACGACGACAACGCTGCTGTCAGCGGCTTCAGCCTGAGCAAGACTGAAGTGGCTGCCAATGCAGAAGGAGGCAAGGAGACGGTCTCCGTAAGCTCGGAAGGCGAATGGGTGGCCAAATCATCCGAACCGTGGCTGAACATTTCGCCGGCCAACGGTTTCGGCAACACAGAGTGTGTCATCACCATTGACGAGGCTCTGAAGAACGAAGTGCGTGAAGCAGAAATCCGCTTCATACCGAAAGGACAAGCTCCCAAGGTAATCACAGTAACCCAGTTGGGTTATGGCAAAATGATTCACGTTAAAGAGACGGAAGTTAGCCTTAAAGCTTCAGACGTGTATGCCAAGCGATATTTTGAAGCTATCATCACTGCCAATGTTTCTTTTAAGATTGACTACGAATGGCTCACTACAACAGAAGGAGGTGTGAAACTGGAAAACTGGATTTCTCTGGAAAAGAAGAATGAACCGGTATTTAATTTGGAAAGCGCCCGCCCTCAAACTTACAAGGTACGCTTTGACTGGAAGATGAACCCGGAATGGATAGAGCGTCAGGCTAAAATTAACTTCATTCCTATGGAGCAGGACGGAAAATCAGCCGATGAGGTAGCGATTACTCCGATTCTGGTAACTCAGGCTGCTTCGCCGGTAATTACTGACGACCGTGCCGGAGACTCACTGGCTGTCCTAACCATCCACGAACGTCTGGCTTCGGATATCACTATCAATTCCAGCGAAAATATGATGTATTGGGATAACGTGACCTTATGGAAACGGACAGACAAGGGACTGCCGGGGCCGGAAGCTGTAGACCGCGTTCGTTCAGTGAACTTCGGTACCGTTACCATCAAAGAATCTCTTCCGCAAGAAGTGAGATACCTGAAGTATCTGGAAACATTCCAAGTATACGGTAATGCCAACACCATGCTGCTGAACATCGATCTGGAAAATCATATTTGCGAACTCGAATACTTGAAGAACCTGCAGATTGGCGGTTATGGTCTGGTGTCATTGCCTGAAGATTTTTATAGACTGGGAAATTCACTGGAAAGTCTGGACTTGAGTGCCAACAACTTCACCGGTGTACCCGCTGTATTGACTCAAGAAAACTTTCCCAAGCTGAAAAGTCTGATATTGAGCGGTAACCGCCGTTGGACAGTAAGCAATCTGAAAGATTCTCAATATAACAAAGATACAGAACTGGGCTTCCATATTAACATGAACGAGGATCCAACAGAAATAGACCAACTATTCTTGTGGGATAATCTGGAAGAACTGGTACTTTCTTATAATTATTTGGAAGGTACTCTGCCTACTTACGAAGGCAGACCAGGCTGGCAGGCAGATGATCTGAAACAATACGGAGATACGTTGAACTATCTGTTGAATGACGGCAAAAACATTCCAAAGATTCTGCCGAACATGAAGAGACTGACACTGAACCTGAACTTCTTTACCGGCAAAATACCCAATTGGTTGCGCTACCATCCGCACCTGTTAGATTGGTTCCCCGAAGTACTGATTTTCAACCAGCAGGAAATGGGAATCGACTCTAAGGGAACACCGGTGAAATTCAGCGATGAACCGACCAACTTTGAATATTACTTCGATGCTTATCCTAAATACAGAGAGAAATATGAAGTGGAAGGTGAAGACGAAACAATAAAACCAGAAGAACAAAAGAAGTAACCTATGAAGAAAGTATATATCTATGCACTTGCATATGCCCTGACGGCTGTTTCTTGCCAGGACAACGAATGGGGGGCCGATAGCGCAACTCCGCAGGCTCCTGAAATTGAAATTCCGATGGGAGCAGCAGACGGCGAACTGCTCATCAAGTTCGTCCCTGAAATGAGTGATATCCTGGACCAAACGCTGACGCGTGTTGGCGGGGTAGCCACCCGCTCGGGTATTCCTTCTACCGATGAGGTGCTCAACATCCTGGGTGCCTATCACTTTGAAAGAGTATTTCCGGTAGATCCCAAAACAGAAAAACGTACCCGCGAAGCAGGTATGCACCTGTGGTATATCGTTCGCTTTGACAAAGACGCTGACTTGAAAGAAGCTGTCCGACAGCTCAGAAAGTTGGGGGAAATTTCCAAAATTCAAAGTAATCCTACCCTCCAACGTGCTTACGACCCGAAGAAAAAAACGTTGTATCTCTCGGCCAGTGACTTGCAACATGTGACTCGTACCAGCGAAGGACTGACCTTCAACGACCCGGGATTGAAACACCAATGGCATTACCGGAACGCGGGTAACTACGACTTCGTGAAAAAAGACCGTGCCGAAGCTATTGCCGGTGCAGACGTAAATTGCGGCGAAGCCTGGGAACTGTGTAAAGGAGACCCATCTATCATTGTAGCAGTACTCGATGAAGGTGTGATGTGGAGCCACCCGGATTTGATTGCCAATATGTGGACCAATGAAGCCGAAGAAATCGGTTCTACTGAAGACAAAGACGGAAACGGCTACAAAGGTGACCGTTACGGTTACAACTTTGTGAAGAATACGGGTGTCATCAGCTGGACATCAGCTGATGACACCGGTCACGGAACTCACGTAGCCGGAACTATTGCTGCTGAAAATGGCAATAGTATAGGAGTGAGCGGTATTGCCGGTGGTGACGGTAATACCGGAAGCGGTGTGAAAATCATGACTTGTCAGCTGTTTGATGGTCAGTATGGTGCCACCTTGGCTGCTGAAGCGAAAGCCATTAAATATGCTGCCGACAACGGTGCGGTGGTTCTGCAATGTAGTTGGGGTTACAACTCTCCGGATGCCAACGAAGCACTGGGATATGTACCGGGACCGAAAAATGAACAGGATTGGGAAAACCAATATCCCCTGGAAAAAGAAGCACTGGATTACTTCATCCACAATGCTGGCTCGCCCAACGGTGTGATAGACGGTGGTTTGGCTATCTTTGCATCAGGTAACGAATATGCGCCTTCTTCTTCATTTCCTGCAGGCTATTCCAAATGTATTTCTGTCAGTGCCATCGCTGCCGACTATACTCCGTCTAGCTATACCAACTATGGTGCAGAAATTACACTTTGCGCACCGGGCGGTGACGGCGATTATTACGGAACGCCTGGAGTAGCAGATGACGAGTTTGCCTGGGAAGGGAAAACACAAGGTCTGATACTCTCCACTGCTATTAAAAACGGTCAGTATGCTTATGCCTATATGGAAGGTACGTCTATGGCTTGTCCGCATGTATCAGGGGTAGCGGCCTTGGGACTGTCCTATGCTGTGAAGCAACGTCGCCACTTCAAGGCCGAAGAGTTCATAGAACTGATGAAAATTACAGCCAGAGACGATTTCTATCAGACATATGATGAAAAAGTAGAAAAACTGTATTATTACAATCACACGACTTTTGGCGCCCCTCCAACTTTGATGAATCTGATAGAACGTAAAGGGAAAATGGGTAGGCTGGTAGATGCCGGTGCATTGCTCAAGGCTATTGGTAATCACGGTTCAGACATGATTGTACCAAATGTATATCTGGCAACGGGGAAAAGTACATCTATTGATTTGGCTCGTTATTTTATAGATGGAGAAAGCCTGAGCTACAGTTGTACCGTTGCCAATGAAAATATTGCAACTACAAGTGTAGACAAGACAATACTGTCTATAAATGGCATTGCAGACGGTAGTACGACTGTGACTATCCAGGCTGGCAGTAAATCACAGACAATAACGGTTACTGTTCGTAAAAATGCTGGTGGTAGTGGCTGGTTATAATTGAGAGATTAAATGGACATGAAGAAGCGACAATTGATGATACTGACAGTCTTTGTGGGCGGATTAACCGGTTCCATTCCTGTAATAAAAGCGCAGGAATGGCGGTTAATGTCCCGTGAAGAGATAGAAGCCAAGGTACATCCTGTTTTGTTGGAGCAAGCCGGGGAATTTCTTCATTTTGATACGTGCCGCCTGTCAGTAGGTACCATAAATGAACAAAGTCAACCCAAAACCGTATACTTCCATTTTCAAAATGTAAGTCAGCAAACCATTACGTTGAACAAAGTTACCACTACGTGCGGTTGTACTGTTGCCGGATTCTGCAAAAAGCCATTGGCACCCAATGGGGAAAGTATTATTAGCCTGACTTTTCATCCCAGGAACAGACCAGGCACAGTTGATGCAGAAGCATTGGTATATACCAATCTGTCTGATTTTTCACCTGTGGCACGATTGTCACTATGTGGCTATGTCAGTGCGTCTGATGAATGGAATCACCTGCCTCAAAATATGGGACATTTACGACTTGCCCGCAAGCAGGTGTCATTCAGTAAAGCAGGAAAGACGACCATTGAACGCATAGCATGTGCCAATAGTGGAGATCACCCACTCAAACTGAATGCGTTACTGCTGCCTTCATGCCTAAAATTCCATACCGAACCTGCAGTACTTGCTCCCGGGCAGGAAGGTGATCTTGTGATTACACTTGATAAGGCAAAATTGCCCAGTTTCCATACTGAGGAGAAACATCTTTCTCTCATTATAGATGGTGTGATAGGCAAACCTTCGGAAAAAACAATTGAAGTAATTATTAAAAACTAAAAAATAAAAACAAGAAATATGAAACCCTTATTCAGAATAATGACGCTTTTCTTGACGCTTTTCTGTTTCGCAGGCTGTGACGATGATGAGGAAGTACTGTCTACATTGAACGTTACAGCTGCTAATCTGGACGGGACTTGGAAATTGGTGGAATGGAACGGCGCTCCCCTGCAAGCAGGCAGTTACTGCTACATTACATTCAACCGTAAGAATAAGACTTATAAAATGTATGATAAGTTTGACAGTATGTACCCCAGTCTCAAAACGGGTAGTTTTGAGATTGAAAAAGAAAAGAATTTAGGCTATATCATTAGTGGGGACTATGATTTCGGCAATGGTGAATGGGCCAATTCCTATATCATAACCGATCTTTTGCCCACTTCCCTGATTTGGACTATAAAAGATATTTCATCAGATGTACAAAAATTTGAACGCTGCGATAAGGTTCCCGAAGAAATAGAAAATGAAGTTCGAGACTTTTAGGAAGGTCTCAAAGTTCTTTAGTAATAACGAACGTTATCCGTAGAGGGAGTCAAAAACTCTTTTCTTGAAAAATTATCCCTACTACAGCTATGTGAAAAGAGTAGTTTCCATATTCAAGATGTTTTGGCACCTCATTTGACAATATAAAATTCTCAAAATAAATTCTATAACCTCTTCTATTTTAAGAGAGGAGTAATTAAAGTTTAACAACATTTAGAGGGCATGTCTGTGAAGATATAGCCCTTTTTTAGAAATGAGAGCACTGTCTTTGGAACAATGAAGAAAGTTTTTCTTTTCCAAAAAATAAACAATATTCAATGAGAAAATGTGAATTACGATGTACATCCTTGTTCAGATTTCAAATCTATGAATTCAAGCATTTTTGAGCAGAATTCGTTCATGGACGGCGATGTCTGTGCAGAAGCATTGGCTTTGGCTTCAACCAGACCTCTGAGTTCGGCTGGTATGTGCAGGGCAAGTTGTTCTGCCAGATAGGCGGCATAATACAGATATTCCTCTTTCAATATCTGGGTCAGGACATTGCGTGAGAATTTGGGTCCCCACACTTCATCAATGTTTCCGTACCATGAATCGGGAATATAACCGAAATTTCGTACCGAGTCCGGCCAGCTTATTTCTTCCCGTTGTGAAGGAGTGAGCATCGCCACGAGTTCCGGCTTGCGCAGATAGGAAGGGTCTTCCTTCAGGGTGTGGAAAGCCCACAGCCCGTCCGAGAAGTTGAGTATCGGGTCTTCCAGCTCCAGGAACTTCCGGAAAGGAGGATGCTTGGCGAATTTTCTCGCTGCCTCTTCCTTTCCGCAGCCATATACCTCGCACCAGAAACTCAACGGCACCCGTTCGGCGAGCTGCCTCAGGATGAATTCGGAATCGCCCTCTTTCTTGTTGGAGCTTACCTCGGACAGCCCCATGGCCTTCATCTCCGGGGGTATTCGATTTCGTCGTATGACCATCCGGTAAGCATGTTGTGTCGGATATGTCCGCGCAGAAGTTCGCAACAGCGCATCACCAGAGCAGAATCGGGTATCATGCACAGAAGTTTCCGTGCCGTTTCCTTGACAATGGAGCTACGGTCCGACTCCAGCACTCCCTGTATGAAAGGTCCGTCGGCCTTGCAGATGTTTATCCGGAGGCATTCAAGCAGTTCGTTGCACTGGTTAGCCGGTTCGCTTTTCCAATCTTTCCGCAGCAGTTCAAGGGCTGCGGCAGGGTCCTGCTGCCTGAATCGGACAAGCATCTCCTTACGCTCGCCGTGGGTGGCCGTATCCCAGGAATCGGTGGTCCCGCATTCCTCTCCGGCAAGGCCCATTTGCTTGGTCAGCCATAAGCCTCTGTTTCCGGCAAGACCTTTCAGCAGCCTGCGTTCTTCAGAACGCAACGGGTTGTTGCGGTCATAGGTACGCCGGATAAGCGGCTGGAGGGATTCGGGCGAAATGATTTTTCCTGCCCCCTGCGCCAGACGGTAGGCGTAGGCCAGCATATAGCGTGTGCCGTGAAGTCTGGAAAAGAGTTGGCTCCGGTCTTTGTCAAAATACGGCAGTTCCTCTTCCGGGGCTGTTTCCACAGGGACAATGCCTTCCGCTCCTGCCGGTTCTATCGGAAAACCAGCCAAAGGAGATATAGTATTGTCTCTTTCAAAACCAAGCGAAAAATTAGGAGATGAAGGATATATTATGTCTATTGGTCGCCAAGTTACCTTAGCTGCTCCTACTCCTAAGGGGGGCTTTTGGGGAACCCGTACATTACTGCAGATATTGCACCAGCAAAATGGAGTGTTACCCAAAGGAGAAGCAAAAGATTATCCGCAGTTCCCGAATCGTGGTTTTATGTTAGATGTAGCACGCAAATTCTTCACTATAGATTATCTCAAGCAGACTATCAAGGTGCTTTCATTCTATAAAATGAATGAATTTCAGATTCATTTAAATGATAATGGATTTCCTCAGTTTTACAGTGATGACTGGAATCGAACTTATGCTGCTTTCCGATTAGAGAGTGATCGTTTTCCCGGACTTACAGCAAAGGATGGTTCCTATAGTAAAGAAGAATTCTCAGAATTACAGCGAATGGGAATGGAATATGGTGTAAACGTAATACCAGAAATTGACGTTCCGGCTCATTCCTTAGCATTTACGCACTATAAGCCAGAATTAGCCAGTAAAGAATATGGTATGGATCATCTAGACCTATACAAGGAAGAAACCTATGCTTTTGTTGACTCTTTACTTGATGAATACTTAGGTGGTGAACAACCTGTCTTTATTGGCCCTGATGTTCATATCGGAACTGATGAATACAATAAAAAAGAAGCTGAGCAATATCGGTATTTTACCGACCGGTATCTAAAACTTATTGAAAAATATGGAAAGTATCCTAGAATGTGGGGAGGACTAAAGTGGTTGCCAGGGAAAACACCAGTAAAAGCAAAAGGCGTAACAGTGAACGCTTGGTCATATGATTGGGTAGACCCAGTAGTATCGTTGAAAGATGGCTATGAACTAATTAACTCTTGTGATAAGTACTTATACATTGTACCAGCAGCTGGATATTATCGAGAATTCTTGGATCATAAATGGCTATATGAATCATGGACTCCATGGATTATGAATCGTAAACAAACTCTTCCTGAAGGTACTCCTGGTGTGCTCGGTGCAATGTTTGCAGTATGGAATGACATGTGTGGAAATGGCATTTCTGAACAGGATGTACATTTACGTTCTTACCCAGCAATTCAAGTATTAGCAGAAAAACTATGGAAGGGTAAAAATAATCACATATCTTACGAAGACTTTGAAAGATTATGCAAACAAATGCCAGAAGCCCCTGGTGTAAATCTTCTAGCTCGCATTCCAGAAGACTGTAACCTTACACCCAATGGTCAAATTCTGACTTTGAATGGTACGGATTCAATACCTACATCCCTACAGGAAGTTGGCTATCCATATACCGTATCGTTTAAAATTTGCCCTGATACAGATTCCCCCATGAGTACAGTATTGTTTAAGGGACCTCATTCTGTCTTTTATGCAAACTGGGAAAATACAAGGCGATTTGCGTTTAGTCGCGACGGCTATACATTTGTTTTCCAATCTTATCGATTACCGGAAAATGAATGGACAGATATTCGCATTGAAGGAGATTATAAAGGTACCTCTCTTTATGTTAATGGTAAATTGGAAGAACGCCTAGAAGGACGGATAATGAAGGTATATCGTAAACAGTATAATCGGATGGAATACATGAAATATCAGGAAACACTGATTTTTCCATTAAAATATATTGGAGATAAATTGAATGGATTTAAAGGAAAGATTAAAGATGTAAAATGTACTCAGTTAAAATAACCGAGTGCGAGAGGTTGTGTCAAAACCTTGGCACAACCTTTTTTTTACGTTTTACAGTCCTGCTATATTTTCTTTTGCTTATGCTGCTTTTTTCTGATTCATTTG
>OBWO01000645.1_pt1 | contig 18900 bp, 16 predicted proteins | sample 1476401 | NCBI WGS metagenome assembly OBWO01 (sample SAMEA2580091, study PRJEB22360) | human gut metagenome | biome: human gut; feature: human-associated habitat; material: faeces | place: Denmark | collected 2008/2010 | reverse complement strand
CCGTCAACGGTACCGCCTACCCCGAAAGCAAGACCGTGATCTTCGACGTGGCCAACGCCACCGCTGGCACCATGAAGCGCCGCGGCCGCAAAAAGGCCGCCTGATTCTTCTGCCTTGAAATGGTGCCCTGATTGAAGACGAGGGGCCGGAACCCGTAAAAGATTCCGGCTGTTCCGCTGACAAGTCAGCGGCCTCGTCTGAGACTTAATCCAAGCAGTACCAGTGTGGCGATGATGATAGCCGTCGACCATCCCTGTCCAACTTGGTTGGCCAGAGCGATCAACAGGCCCGTCATCAGGCCTTCCCGGTATTGTCGGTCAGATCTCGGACGGTTGTCATGGTCGTTGCCTTCCATGAGAACCTCCTCTTTAGTTGTAACCAGTCACTATGCCTGCTGGCACAATGACACCGTGCCAAGGTGCCACGCTAGTAGTTCCTTGGTTTGGTCTGTCCAGTGTACGGGGAAGGTTCGATGGATGCTGGTATGCTGTGTTGTAGCAGAAAGGTCGCGCTAGCTTCGGGGCAATCTTCTCGGCGGCGCCACAGACTTTCGCCCCGTTGGACCCAACTGCCGAGGTTTCCTCAACCTCAGTTGTTACCAAAAAGGTCTCTGGCTGGTGAACAGCCAGGGACCTTTTACTTTTTCAAATTCCGGGTTAAGGGCCAGTTTCCTTACCTCGATTTGCAAGGAAAGCCCGACGCCATAAGGCACCACCACTAAGAATCGTGCCGCAACCGCGCTTTGCGACCCACCCAAGCAAATACCAGGCAAATAAAATTTTGGCGGAATTCCAACGTTTCGCACATGTGGAGTGCAGAATACGCAGTAACGAAGCAAATAAAAAAGTCCATTAGAGCTACGGCAGCACTATCACCGAATCAGCATAAACGATTGCTCATTCTCCTACCCATGCCGGTATATACCGCATCTTCTTATTGGCGGCATCCGCATCCACCGGGCGAATCAACCTGTCAGATATGGCGTCAGCAATCAGCCTTGAGATTTGAGAGCTGGATGATGTGGGTAGTCCGAACCTCTCACGCAAAGACGCATTAGTCAGCGCATTACCATTGGCGTACTGCAGACAAGCATGCCAATAGCATGCCTGCAATCTTTCATCAACCGTAAGATCCCGATATGGGCGCCGCTGCATTAAACGGACCCGCATACTCGGCGCATCACCGCGAGACTCCTGAATCTCTGTCGCAGGCAACTGCATCAGTTCACAGGAACGAATAATCTTATCCCAGCCAGACCCGGCTTCTTCACATATATGCAGCCGACGAGCCAATTTTGCCAGTCGCGGATTGCGTGACTGAGGAGGATCATTAACCAGCCTCGGCACCTGAATCAGGGATGCACCTGGATTAGAAAATTCAACACGATCATCAAAAACCTCCACGAGAGGGCCACCGCCTCGTATCGTAAGATCCTGATGAATGAGCATATTGCCCACGAGTTCACGGATCGTCAATTCAGGATAACCGTTCATGGTTACACGCCCCGGCTGGCACCACTCTATGACATTGCATCCCTGTTCGCCTACGACACGCAACACAAAGCACACGTATCCTGCAACGGTTCACTGATGCCGAGTAATGGTCAATGGCATCCATAAATCCGTAGAAAAACATACAAAAGAAGACGGCGGGACAAGACAGCTAGCCTGGGTCGGGTCTCATGCGTACAACCACGGTCCAACACGTACGTTGAGAGAACCGTCATTTAGATATATACAGAAATCCATGACCCAACTCATCACAAAATAAGCGGGCGAACCTGCTCGGTAAATTCCACTACATGCTCCCCATAGAAATACAACCCCGTCATATAGGACTCGCAAAGCACTCATAGTCCGCAAAGAGGTACATGATAGGGGTATGCTCGGACTCCGAACCAGTAACAACTCGCGAAGCAAGAGGTCTCTTTTACTCACAGTGAAAGACGCCTCAGAGGGTTCAGAGATAATGAACATGATATCTCCAACTGATACAGCACTTGCTCCCCGCCTTATCATCATTGACAAATATGACTATATATTTTACGCGGCGTTGGCTCTATTGCCGGTAGATGGTACGGTAATCGGCATCCGAATGCCTTACTGGTCGCCAATCTCGCCAATTCTGTTCCTCTGCTACGTCTGTCTCAACTGGCGACTTTTACATACAGCAGCACGACCATACCTCGGCTTTATGTTATTCCCGATTACGGTGCTACTCCCCTTGTCCGCTTTTGCTTGGTCTACTTACCACTTCCGATTGATTACTACGATCACTACAGCTCTGGGCATTCTCGGATTCCTGTCATGCCTCTTGTCACTGCATATCGCCTTTAGCATTAAGAAACTGACTACCAGCTTTGCCGCATCAATCATTGGTGCAGCATATTGGGTTGCATTCGTGGTTGGAGTGATCGAATTTCTTGCCTTAAGACTCGATATCCATAGCCTGCGCTCGTATTTTGCTCATCTTATGTTGCGCCCCTACAACAGGCCTCAATTCTTATTCGCAGAACCTTCATACATCGGTATGCATGTATTCGGTGTTTTACTACCGACATATTGGATGACCAAAAACAAACGATTACGAACACTAGTGTTCACCTTTGTTATCGGATCTTTTTTGATGGGTTCTGGACTACGTATCATCATAGATTCTGCGATTGGATGTGTACTATGGTCATTGCCCCACATCAAGTTCAATTCGCGTCGTAATCGCTTAATCACAATCGGCGGCGCAGCGTCTCTAATAGCAGCAACAGCTCTTGTGCTTTCATTCAACGAACGTGCAGCCAACATCATCCATCATGGTCTCATCGGCGGAGATGGTTCTATGTCTGCTCGAATATTTCATGCATTTGTTCTTGCGCGAGCCTGGGCCAGCGATGTCCCGCGATTCCTCATTGGATTCGGCGCCGGCAACATACCCACTGTGGTCAACGCTCATTTCAAGTCCGCCCATCAAAATTGGAATGCCATAGGCGGAAGGAACTCGTGGGAAATCAACAACCTTAATACCCCTACGTATAACCAATTCACGATGAGTGGGTACACTAGCTTTATCACTGAATTCGGAATACTGGCATTTATTATTTTCATCATGCTAGTAATTATTCATATCAGCATAAATAACGCATGGAATAAAAAAGCTGTCTGCTGGTTTATTCTCGTAGCATATTTGTATATACAGTTTGAGGGATATGCCTTTTATGCTCTTCCCCTATTTATCTGGGGCATATATAAAATGGCATCATTGCATTCCATTGTGACATCAGAACAAAGCTGTACACGATAATCTGTCAAAAAAGACGTCGACAGTGTCAACACTAGCGCAGTTACATTGTTTAGTTTTTAATGGATAGTTGAGATAGGTCTCGGAGTATGGTTAACTGCATGCCCTGAGGTATGGTTGACGATTTTGCGTGGCAGACAATGGCATAATTATCATCAGCCGGCGAACGATGACACCACGCGAAATTATGCCCGATCTGACTTGGAAGAACGTACAACGCATACACGTTATTCGTATTGGGTGAACCACATTCGGCAGGCTTAGCGAAAGTGTACGTTCGTTTCTCCTCGAGGTAATGAAGAACCGGAACGACATCACCAACGCCGTGCCCCGTACACAATACCTCATCAAGAACCGACACCAACGACTCAGAGGCCGCACCACGACGCGATCATGGATCATATCATTCACAACGTCATCATCAGCGCCGGTCTCAACAACATGCGTCGAGACCACGCGAACAGCCGACGGCCAGTGACGACCAGAGGCCCCATTCACAGTAATACATGCTATCGGAATAGCTTTTTATATAGTTTAGCAATTGTCAAACGATAACGAACACCCGTATAAATCAACAAAACAATCAACAGAATAATTGACAGAACAGTAGCATAATCTATCTGCATCGACAAAATAATAACCTGAATTACTATAATAGCAACAGCAACAATATGATACTGAATATCTGGGTTCGTATGAACGATATGTCGCGTATTAATATAACGCATTATCATCATGGTTAGATAAGCGATGACAGAAGACGTAATGACACCCCAAGCACCAAACGGAATAACAAGTGCGATTGCGAACACAATATTGACCAAAGCTCCAATAACAGTTGTTATTAGAATCATTTTTGTGTCTTTAATTGCATTATAGAACATCGCGAAATATGCTGAATAATTACTTATTAGGGCAACGACAAGAAGAAGAGGCACGTATTTACTAGCCTCGTAAAAATCTCCCTTTAAAAGAACCTTGGAGAGTAATTCTGTAATCGCAATGACAAACGATCCCATGAGTAGCATCAGTATTGAGTATGCAGAAAATACAGTGGAGAATGATTTATTCTTGTTTTCAGATTTAATTTCTTTGGCAGCAAAAATCTGTAACGACTGCTGCGCGATCATCGAAATCATATTTATTACTGCCGGCAGTTTTCCAGCTGCAGTAAAGAGGCCAGCAGTACTTGCACCACAAACAATGAGGATGGCATACCTGTCTATGAAATTAACCGCACTCCATGTCATTCCATTAGGAATCATCGGGATACTATAACGAACCATAAGTTGTATTTCATTTTTTGATATCTCGCTGAATGAAAAATACTTATATAGTTTTCCTCGAATTACAACGAATATTGTTGTAAGAATATGAGCCAATGCAAATGATAAAAGGTACCCTGTAATTCCGAGATGAAGAACGGACAGGAAGAGTACTGCGCACGCAAATATAACCAACGATCCAAATACGCCTGCGCCAGCAAATAATAAGGGCCGGTTAATACCTCGCGTGAAATGAACACAAACGTAACGAACACCGGCGGTGAAACACATCAGGGCAAGTAGCCACGCATATTGAAAATGGAAAACGAAAAAAGATATAGACGCAGCTACCAACACTATGGGCAATGATATTACAGTCAGGGCCAAGCCCGAGGAAAGCACACTCTTCTTTTGTCCATCATCGTCCAAGGCAAAACGGAAAACCGCATCATAAATAGCCAAGCAAGCCAGAGGATACAACAATTCATTAAGATTATTGATTAGCTCACCAACACCATATTGTTCAGTCGTCATGTATGCCGTATAAATAGGCATCAAACAAAACTGAACAAGCTTCATCAGTGCATTACCCACACCGAAAACGACTGTGTCAGAAAGGAGCTGCTTATAGCTTGATTTCATCCCATATCCTAACTCAACAAGTAAAATCAGAGGAGAGTAATCTATCCGAGCTCGTATGGAACCGGCTCACGATTAAGCCACCTAGTAAGGTTGAAGCTCTTGTCAAATCGGTCAGTGTCATTCAATATGCCCTGAGACGAATCCTCAAATCCCTTAAAGAAACTAGCACATTTCAGTTGAGGCATTAAAGATGCAGTAAAGCAGATTTTGTTGGCAAACGGAAGATCATCAAATTGCTGGAGCGCGTCTTGGCTGCACCCATTCATCTGGCTGAATTTGATGAACAGATTGTCCCAATTAACTCTGGCTGACCGTCGAATCCATTTCTCCTTGGCCTCCTCCGATGTCGGATAGTGAAGGAAGATAACTTCAATATCATCAATGACTCCAACGGGAACCGACATCTCCCCTTTTTCGGCAAGCTCATGAGAATGCCTCGAGTCACGTGCTTCAATGAATTGAATGTCGCTTGTCAAGTAGTGCCGTAACCTACTCACAAACTTAATGTAATCCTCCGGGAAGAAATACAATCCTTCAGTCGGACTTGAATATTGCAACCCAAAATATCGATAGACAGAACCAGCCCAACAATTATTAGATATTATAGAGAAATCGGTACGGTTTAAACGATTCCTTCTATATTCGGCAAACCACGGATTGGTCTTTTCACGCGTCTTACATATAAGGCGATCAACAATCTTCATATTGAAAAACCTCTGTGTATCTTAGCAATCGAATAGATGTATCTACAGCGGTAGAGATCATTCTATTTGTGATAATCCAACAATTTAAGTAGCTGGCTTTTCTCTGAATACGTCATATAGAGATATACCAGAATTGTTCTTGCAGAAATGACCGACCACATAAAACACAATAAGATACAGCCATAGAGCAACAGTACGTTCTGCACCAACTATGACAGAACAAATCATAATGCCAGGTAGCATAGCTAGGAGCACATATTGCTTACTAACAATCAATCCAGAGATAATATCAATCACTATATATAAAAACAGTCCAAGACCAATAATGCCAAAATCGACAAGAAAATCAGTAACTGTTCCATGCGTCGTAGTCGACGTCTCGGCCAGTCCCCAATCCTGTGCCGAATAATAGTTATAATTTCCTACTCCAAAGCCAAAAAGAGGATGTTGAGGCCAGCGCTCCACTGCCTTGATCCACAGTGTGACACGAAATTCATTCGAACCATCGTTATAACTATTTACAAAGAATCTATTAAACATCCAGTCACTAATGTACTTAGATGCAGCAATTAATAGAGCCACACTGAACCCAGCAAGGAATATAACGCTGGACATCTTTCCTTTGACAGGGCGAACCACATATACCATTCCACCGAGTACCATGATGAGGGCGACACATAACAAACCACTCCTCGATCCCGTGAGAATAATTGATATTATACCAATACCAGATAATGCAAAATATATAACTTTTTTTAATATTACATTGCTATATAATGCAACAACGAAACAACACGCAACCTGAATCACAACGAGCAAGGCAAAGAAATTAGCATCAATCATTTGCCCTCGCAAACTAACGGGGTACACGCGCCCGAAATACATTCCCTGAGCCAGATATTCTTTAAACTCGAGGAAAGCAGAAGCACAAACTGATAATCCTATCAGCTGCATTAATATTTTTATTTCATATGATGTATAGTTATGCGATACCGCAGTGGCATAAAACCATACAATCACAATAAACATCAATGCTCTTATCAATGTCTTATTCGTCAACATATAGCTATTGGTGCAAACTGCTAATATTTCAGAAATGCCAATGACGCCGATAAACCCTATGGCAATTACAAAAGCATGACGAGAATACTGCCTTGCTCCATTAGAAAAAATAAACGCCAAAGCCATCAATGCAATGGAAGGAATTGCAGTTTGAAAAGTGAATGAATTCTCTCCAGTAAACAGTACACAAAATGGAGCTGATGCAATCGCCCAAACAACCAACGAGATGTTGGTATTCCGATTAAAGCCTACCCTCTTCACGCCTGTTATTTGTTGTCTTTCTGCTACTCTATTCATCTGCTGCACCCATCAACTGCTCGTAATACCGCATCAGCTGTTCAGCATTGGCTGAAGCGGAATAGCCACGCGCGGACAGCACTTCAGGATTACTAGTTAAACGTCCGCCATTCATGGCCTGTTCTAGAGCGGTAACCCATTGCGAAATATCCGCCGTTCGATCAACAAATAGACCGGTCTGCGTGATGTCGGACTCGTGCGGCACGTCGGTGGAATACACGCAAGGTAGACCACTGGCCTGCGCCTCCACACAAGATACCGGTAGACCCTCATACAGCGATGGCATGAAGAACACATCCAGCATGGAATACAGCCTGTTGATATCTTCACGTACACCAAGCAGCAGCACCGAGCTGGTCACGCCCTCGTTATGTATCGCTTGTTCCAGTTCAGCACGATCAGTTCCGTCTCCAATGAATACCAACTTGGCATCGGGCCGTTTGCGCAAAAATTGCGCAAACACTTTCACAGCAAACGGATAATTCTTCTGCTTGACCATGCGACCCACACAACCAATTACAGGAGCATCCGTCGGAATGCCGTACTCGGCACGCAATCCACTGTTTATACCAGTATCATAGGCAAACTGCTCAATCGGAATTCCGTTGCGAATCACGGTAAATGGCTTGCTTCCGAATAAGAATTTACCTGCATCTTCAGAGCAGGCCAGTCTATCCGTGGCATACATCTTGCCGATGGCATTTAACGGCGCATTACGCAATCGGTGCAAGAATTGATCCGAGCTATTGTTCAGATGGCTATGCAAAATTCTGTGCTTCACTCCGGCATGTTTCGCGTCAAGTAAAACGCAGAACGCCGAATTCGGCATTTGGCAATGCACGATGTCATACTCTGCTCCGTGCTGTGCAAAGAACGCCCCGACTTCTTTCACAAATCGAGTAAAACTAGCGCCTGCATAATTAACTGTGTATACCTTTGAACCGCGCTGCGTCAAATCTGTGTCATAGGTTTTTTCATGCATCATCTTGCCGTTAATAATGGCATGGTGCAAGAAATCATAGTGAATACGTTGCTCATCATGGTACAACGCCATGTTATAAGCAAAACGTGCCACACCGGCTGCCCTGCTCAATGAAGGGACAACCTCTAAAACCTTAATCTGATCATGCTCCATAGATTCAATCCACTAGTTCAAATGATTTCCTGCGTTGACATGTATTACCTCTCCTGAAATACACCGCGATGCCGAACTCAACAGAAAACACACCACTTCAGCTACCTCTTCAGGAAGAAACAATCTTCCCGATGCCGCTTCATATGAATAATCGCCATCAGAAACATCTGCATATTCCTTGGTCATGTCAGTAGCAGTTACTCCGGGGGCGACGCCATTGACACGAACACCTTTGCGGTAAAAACGCCTTGACAATGATCCTATCAAACTATTAATCGCGGCTTTACTGAGACCATATGGAATGTCAACGCAATGGTCTGCAGTCTCGGAACTAATAAAAATCAGATCCGACGGTTTGGTCGAAGATGTAACTTCTTCTACATAGGCTTGTGCCAAAAAATATGCACCGCGAAAATTCGTATTGAATTGTTTGTCAAATTGCTCAGGAGAAACTTTCCCGATACTTTCTTCATGCAAAGACAGCCCGGCATTACAGATTAGACCATCGATACCCCCCAGACAAGATTTTGCCTCGGCAATGAAGTCTTTCGCCTGCTCCGCCTTGGACACATCAAACACGAGATAATGAGCACGAGGACCCAGTTTTTTGCGCTTTCCTGTAGAGTACTTTCTTTACGACCTGCAATCAGCACATCTGCACCTTGCTTGATGCAAGCCTGCGCAGTAGCGAAACCAATTCCTCGGCTGCCACCAGTTATAACAATCTTACGGCCACTCAGCATTTCACTGGGTGCAATAGTACCAATCTCAATATGGACAGGTTGCTGTCCGGCTGAGAGAATGAATCTCGCAGCTTTTTTCAAAATATTCTTTATATTCATGCGCCCTCCCTCGCCAAATAAATCCGTTCCGTTTATTTCAATTTGATGCCTAATTTATCGGCAACTTTAACTGCGGTTTCCTTGCCGATTGTGGACTTGATGATTTCTTTTGCTTCACGCTTCATGTCGGAGATGAAGTCCCGCGGTCGACTCAAGTCGTAGAAGTCATAAATCGCTTTCGAATCCGTGCTCATCTCACTGAAAACTTCAAAGAAAATGGGCTTATCGGATTCAGTAGCCATGAATTCCGGAAGCGCTTTATTATATGAGTCTTTATCAGAAGCAGTCAGATACTTAAAGCCACAGGACTCAGCCCACCCTTTTGCGGTGGCGTGGTGACGTGCTGTGGTGTGTAGGTCGCTGGCCTTGTCCCGATACATGCCGTTGTAATAGAACTCTTCGCCACCATGATTGTTGAGCAACATGATGCGAACATTGTTGCCGATATGACGAATGCGCAATGCATTCATATCGTAGAAGAAGGCAAGATCACCAATCATAAGGTAGGCAGGCTGATCACCAAGAACAACCGCTTGTCCAAGGAATGATGACAGGCATCCATCAATACCATCTGTACCAATATTTGCATACGTTTTAACATTCGGTTGCAATTCAAAGAAGTTAGTGAGTCGAATTGCGTTGTTGATGCTCATATGGATGATGGAGCCAGAAGGCACCTGCGTAACAACATGTTGAACCGCATAGATATTCGACCACGGGAATTCGTGGTATTTCACACTCTGTGCATACTGCTCAATCTGATGATGGTAAACAAGATCATTCCGGCTATCGTCTCCCGCTGCTTCGTTGAAGAAGCGGAAGAAATACTCAGGAGTGCACTCGAATATGGTAGTCAGACTCTTAAACAGGTCACAAACGTGACCATCTTCCTGAATAAGCCAATGTTCGAACTGTCCAGCTCGCTTGCACAAGTCGGCCTTCACTCCTTGCATCACATTGCCACCATAGGAAATCACAATGTCGGGGAGTAGCTCATCAGCCTTCTTGTCGGAGATAAACCTGGAATCCAGACAAACAGAGGTATTAATTGCACCTTCACATTCAACGTTCGACATGTATTCCATGGAAATAGAGCAGTTGAACTTATGGAAGAACTCAGTCATCTGATTCTGCTGTTCATCGGAAATATAGCTCGACTGTCCACAAACCACGAGAATGCGCTTTGCCTGCTGCAGCTTGTGAACCTTTTCTTCCCATTTTGCAGCTGCAGTCTCATGGCCAAGACGTTCAATGCAAGTAACTTTAGGAAGTTCCTGCACAGGGAACGACGTGCTGTACCACTTCATTGGCACATTAATATGCACAGGACCTGTTTGTCCGTTATGATCAAGTTCCAGCAACGCCTCATTCACTAGACGCTGGCAATAGATGAAATCATCATCCGTCTTCACCACGGGCAGATTTACAGACTTGCGCACATGCCTGTCATACATGCCCACCTGATCAATCATCTGATCTTCGCGCTGACCCAGCATGGCCACATCACGGTCACCGGTAAGCACAATCAATGGAACACCCTGATAATACGCTTCAGCAACAGGCGGCCAATAATTGCAAGTCGCCGTAGAGGATGTACAAGAAATAACAACAGGCTCATGAAGTTGCTGAGACAGCCCTAAAGCAAAATATCCAGCGCTTCGCTCATCAACAACCGAATAGCACTTGAAGAAGGGGTCTTCCTCGATGGAATGCACGAAAGGCACATTCCTAGAGCCGGCAGAAAGCACGCAATGGCGGATGCCTCGTGCTTTCAACAGGGCAATAATGATCTGATACGACTTGATCTCGGTAATCATGAACGTTTTCCTCTTCTCAGTCGTGGATTGCGGTATTGAGGAAGGCGAGAGCTTCCCCACGTTTGGTTTCAAATACCTGATGCACGTGTTGGTAATCGATCGGATTATCGACCACGCTCAAATCTCGATAGTCTTGCAGGTACTGGCCGGTTTCACCGGTCATTTCCAGCAGGTTCATGATGCGCCCACTGAAACGGCCCGGGCTAATCGAAACAAACTTCTTCGATAGATTCATCGAAAAAGCAGTGCCATGGAACGAGTCGGTGACCACATATTCAGCACTCATGAACAACGAAACAAACTGTTCCACTGTGGGGCACACAATGGTGTGCACGCCTGCACGGCGCTCATTCACGCCATATGCAATGCGGTAGAGAGGCAGGCCAAGCTTCTCAGACAAGCGCTTGGCATACTCATCGAATTCATGATTGCGATTAAGCTGGTAAATCAGAATGAACGGCTCTTTCGGCACATCGTCGCTGTGTAGCTCAGCCCAATCATCCTGTGTGAGCATCAGCGTCGGATCGATTACAGGAACCGCGCCATGCACACCGATAGAATCCAGCAGGTCAGCCGCTTCAGCCTCTCGCACAGAGATATGTGAGTACTTCGACAGCTCCTCACGCATCGGTTCAATCTCCCAATCGTCGAGCTTAGACTTGCCGATGCTGGCAGCGTATGCGATGCGCTTCGCACCTTCCGGCGCAAATGTCAAGTAGAATGCCTTTTCAAATCCCTTGTTCCACAAGCTGTTCCACACCTGATCGCTACCGGTGCAGTAGATATCCGCTTTGGGGGGATCCTGTTCCAGCTCGTCAATGGAATAGTACGGGCGCGGGGTCAGGTTCAGCTTGCTGTGGCGGAACGCATTCAGGGGAGCCGCGCGTCGCTTGACCATGCGGCTCACCGGGATACGTGCCAGCGCCTTAACGCCAGGAATCTTAAAAATGGGCATTTTCTTGGCCACCTGACCGTTCAATGCGCGATCGGTCTCGTTAGCCGGAATGGCATCCGCACGGTAATAATCCACGATGGTCGGGGATGCTCCCACGCTAGCAAGCACTTTCTGCGTGGCATAGGTCTGCAGGCAGGAACCGTAGTTCGGGGAATTATGCAGGGTTACAACTGCAACAGTCGGATTGCTGTTATCGGGGGCCGTCATTGTTGGGCTCCTTTTCTCAAAAGATGGGTATAGATGAATGAACGTACTGAATTGGGCACCAGACACACTGCCACATGAGGCACAGTAGAGACCACGAACTCACCAAAGGTGAAATATCCGCGTTTGAGCTGTGCAGTCTTGAACTTCCAAATATGCGGCAGATAGGCCGGTCCACCACGGCGGCCATAGAAGTCGGCGCTCACGCGCATGGCCACCAGTGGATGGTCGATATTCCATGCCTTGCATCCGATAGCGAGCATTCGATTAAACAAATCCCAGTCCTCGAAATACAGGAATTCACCACTGTAGTTTCCGGCTTCCATGGCCTTGCTCTTTTTGAACACCATTGAGGGGTGGCGGAAAGGATTGCGCTTCTTCGAATAAGCAACAATTTCATCCGAAGACACCGGAAGCGTGGAGGCAGCCACCGGATGTTCCGGGTCTTTCACGAACTCCACAATCTGCGAACCGACCATGTCTAGGTCACGCTCTTCCATCAGCGCAAGCTGCTCTTCCATACGGGTTGGAAACGCATAGTCATCTGAATCCATACGAGCCACAATCTCGTTACGGCATACAGGAAGTCCACGGCTTAGCGCATACCCCAGGCCTTGATTTTTGGAGTATGAAACCACGGTGAGTAGACCAGGATATGCCTCATCAAAATTCGTTATCGATTCATTCAATTCTGACGTAATCAGGCCATCTTCCACAAGCACTATCTCCTGTGGAGGTATGCTCTGGGCCATCATACTATTTAATGACATCGTGAGGAATGCGGCAGACTCCCGGGCATACACACTCATCAATACGCTATATGGCAGGAACACAGTCATGGCAAATCACTTTTGGGTCTCGTCAGCAGTTTTGCCCTGACGCTTGTGCTTGTAATTGCCCTTACCGTTGTCTTCGCCGTAATAGTAGTACGTATTACTGTGGGACTTTTCAGGCTCAGTGTAATTCGTTGCCACTCCGACCGGGTGGATATCCAGAGTATCCAGCTCGCTGACAGTCTGGCGGAATAGTTTCTTCTCAGTAGCCCCTAGGCCGGCCACCAACAGCAAGGACGGGCCATCCTTGGCAAAGATTGCGGCATCGTTAGAGACCTGCATAGGAGCGGTATCTACAAACACATAATCATATGATTCGGCGACCTGTTCCACTAATGCCTTCATGGCACGAGAATTCAGCAGAATGCTGGGATTCATACTCTGCTTTCCTGCAGGTAATACATGGAAATTGGGTTTCCAATAACGCTGGATAGAATCTCGCGAAGATACTTGATTCGTTATCAAATGAGTCAGACCAACAGTACCTTCAATTCCAATCTTTTTACTAACCGAGGGGTTACGCACATCGGCATCAATAAGCAGAACCTTGTGACCTGATTCCGCGAATGCAGTGGCCAGATTCACGCTCACCGTAGTTTTACCTTCGGATGGACCGGTAGAAGTTACGACAATAACATTTGCGAGATGTTCATCAGGCAAAACAAAGGAAAGATTAGTACGTAAACGACGTACTTCCTCAGCTTCCCTGGATGCCGGATGCGCAATAATCACAGGAGTGCTTTCACCGAAGGAGTCATTGCGAGTCAGACTACCCAGCACAGGCGCATCGGTGATGGCAGCAATATCGGAATCCTGCCGTACACGAGTATCCATCAAGTCCTTGATCAACGCTGCGATGACACCCAGAATCACACCGCCTACGATGCCCACCGCCAAATTCAGCTTCGCATTCGGCGAACTCGGTGTGGCCGGCGCATATGCCTGCTGCACTACCGCAAGATTGACGGGAGAAACTATCTTGTCTCCCTCATCCGAGTAGATGGTGGAAGTAACTTGTTTCTTAAGACTCTCGGCAACCGCATTAGCAATACTCGATGCAACCTTTGGATCTACGTTCTCCACAGAGATGTCTACCAACATGGTGTCGCTCGGATTGGAGGCCGTAACGGTCGCTGCCAATTCCTTAACGGTGGTTTTCAAGCCCAAATCATCGATTACTGGCTGCAGTACAGATTCTGTTTTGACCAATTGCGGATAAGTTTGAATCTGGCTGTTGATGTAGCTAGCACCTGAACTTAATTCACCGGCAACGCTGCTTGTGCCCGAACCAGCAGCTCCGGATGAACTACGGTACGTAGCCAATAATTCAGAAGTAGCCGTGTACTTTGGTGTACTAAGAAATGTAAAAGCGGCCACCGCGACTAAGATGGCAACAAGCGTAATTACCGCAGTGATGGTGTGCTTTTTGACCGCTTTCAGCAGGTCGAGCAACGTAATGCCATCATTCTGCACTTGTCCGATTTCATTCACGGTTCTTCTCCGTTCTTCCACGCAATTGTTTCTTCACTTTAGACATAAGGGGTTACCCCTCTACTGAATTAAGGGGGTCTGTCTCAAAATCATTGCATTTTCTCCGGCCATAGGGCTTGTCAAAACATGAATCGTCGTCTCAAAGCTTTCCCCCGGCTGCAGAGTCACGGTTTTCACCCCTACTGTCAGCTGATCATGGGTGGCAATCTGGTCGAAATCCTGCGTCCAATCAACCAGTCTTCCCTCATCGGGGGCATAAATATATAGAATCGTCTCTATTTCTCCATGACGAGGGGATCCATTGACATTGAATCCGCGCAAATAATCAGGAGCTGCATTCACTTGCGTCTTATCGGCAATATTAGTCAATTTGACATGAATGGTGTATTGTTTGGCACCGCTGGGATACGTCTTGTCGTAGGTACTGGTCACCTCACGCTTTAGATACCAGTCCATTTTGCTCATCGTGCCGTCATTGAAGTACACCCCAGTCACAGGTTGAGCGGGCATAGACTGTAGGGCTCCCGATATAACCGTGCCTTCGATACGCTGCTGCTCGTCTTCGTGCGAGCTCCATACATATACGTGGGATTCTTCAATTGCTTTGCGGAACATAGCAATCAATTGCTCGTTCTTCCCATCAAGGTTGGTTAGCGCATGGTTAAATACCTGCGTAGCAGCCATGGTGAAGAAAACATTCTGCTCTTTTTCCGTCGGCTTATCTATATAAGTCTGGTTCAAGAGAATCTGCGCAGCATTATCACCGGTAAGCACAGTGCCATCGGTCAGTGTCACAGATCCAGTTACTTTCAGTAACTGTTGCAAGAACACCGGATCTACGCTAAGTACGCCATCAACAGTCCCAGAATCGGAACGACTCCACATTTGACTCGCTAATTCTGCAGTGCGAGGAAAGTCAGGAGTGAAATTAATGTCCCGATAATCAGTTGCCATCTTTAGGGAAAAGAGATTTCGTTCATCCGCAGTAAGAGCACTGATAGACTCCTCTTCAGTAAACTGTCCATCAGCCGGAGGCGCTTCGAATGCACCTATGCTCATTTTCCCTTTATCTACAGTAAGGGTTCCCCAAGAAGCGGGAATACCACCGGTAGCCCGTAACTCGGCATTATTCTGAGCTAAAACAAGATATGTTCTCGCTTTACCCCCAGTAGAGTTTACATTAAGCATGCTGGGCAGCACATCGGCTATTCGACTAACCATATCGGTCAGATTGGCCAGTTGCGCAAGTTTCGTTTTCCCTTTAGCAAGTGCTTCAGTTAGCTGAGGAATATGCGTATCACCAATATTGTTCAGCTGAATATTGGCGTCCGCTACGAATTCATTAGCCGCAGTAAGATCTGGGGCTATTGATTCCAAATTGCCCAGTTGAATGGTTCCATTGGCGAAACCGATATGGCTGAAGTCAAGAGACTCCACTGAATCTGCCATTTTTGGAAGAGCATTGTTGGACACATCCTCCAAAACTCGGACCGCTTTCCTTGCAGCTTTTACATCAGACCCGTAATACGGAATAAACTCGGCTAATCCCCAAATTGGCTGTTTGGTCTGAGCATAAGTTTTATCAATATGCTGCGAAAACTGCTCAATGCTAATTTTTGCTTTCTGTGTTTTCCCGGATTCTATCTGGGATTGAACCTGTCCAGCAGAAACAATAGCTGCCGACACCTCGTTCTTCGCTCGTATTGCAGATATGCTAAGCCAAGCAACAAGTGAAGCAATAACAAGCAGCAGAGCTCCTATTACGATGCAGATAACCCGAATCCGCTTTTTACGCTTGATTCGCCTCACATGTTCCGGACTCATACGACGACGGTGCTTGCGGCGTTCAGCCTCCTTAGCGTCATCAGCCAATACCTCTGGATCTACATGAGGAGACACTAATGGCAATGCATCATCAACATCATCTGCATCCAAAAATGCATTACTTAGTTCTTCCTCATCTCGTCGCGGCTTCTCCAGTGATTCTGAAGAATCATGCATAGAATCGTCTGACATGGTTCATAACCTTTTCAATCTGAAGCAACTGAGTAAATACGCATGAGTTCACTCAGTACGCGCCATTGGGGTGGAGGACTGTGCCGACAGTACGGAGAATATAAATAAGATCCCCCATAACGGACCAATTCTGCACATAGGCAACGTCCAAAGCCTCAGATTCTTCGTCGGACAAATCATTTCGCCCTGAAACCTGCCACGGGCCAGTGATACCAGGCTTAACCAGTAGACGTGTGGCGAAAACCTGATTATATTCATCTACTTCAAATTGTCGCTGCGGACGTGGTCCGACAACAGACATCGTACCAATGAATGAATCAAAGAATTGAGGCAACTCATCGATGGATGTCTTGCGAATAAAATGACCAATCTTGGTGATACGCGGATCCTTTATAATTTTCACGCGCATTCCTAATTCCTGACCATTGGCCGCAGCAACTTCGGCAAGATATTTATCTGCATTCACACGCATCGAACGGAATTTATGAATGTAGAAAGGCTTACCGCGTAGTCCAATACGCTGCTGCTTATAAAATACCGGGCCACCGTCATCAGCTTTAATAAGTATTGCAGTGACGAACATGATAGGAGAAGCAACCACAATCGCGATTGCTGAAACAATAATATCAAAAAGGCGTTTACAGAACCTGGCCATCACAGAATATTGAGGTAAACGCTGCGTAATAATTGTGGTACCTTGAATGGATCGAATTTGAATTTCGTGATTGGACGTATCTGCAGCCGAAGCAACCATCGCGATCTCCAAATCCAACGATTCCATGCGTACAGAGAATGTGTTGTAATTATCAGAGTATCGACGCAAAACATCCGTCACCATAACTGTTTGCGCATTAATATCAAGGAACTGTTCCGCTAAGTTATTGTCGCTGTATTGGAGAACTGGAAGGGAGCTCCCCCAATTCTCATTGATTTCACGTCGAAGTTCCTCGGCATTCAAATCGGAATCTACAAGCCCAGTCTCGGGATTCAACCGAATCGGGCAAACAGCCACCGGCCGGTAGTTCAACTGTTGTCGCTGCGCCAGGAACCGAAGCATTCGTCCGATGCCCTGAGGCGAGCCGACGATCACCGTGCCATAGGCATACTCGCCTTTCTTACGGCTACGGGTCAAGAACGCGCGTGAAATCATACGTTCTACGACAGTCAACGCCCATCCAGATGCGACCATTAGACATAATGAGGTAAGCGTCAACTCAAACTTAAAGAAGAAATGGAAGGCGCACTGGATTATCCAGCAGACGGCCATGCCTTTAATCAGTAGCAGGTTGAGCTGGTAGCCATCGCCCATAATGTGGCGGTGATAGACGCCGACTTGATGCAACGACCAAATCCAAAAGCAGGTGGCGACAATCAAGTAGACAGTAGTATCAAAAGTAAAACCGAAGCGGGGCGTGTAGAATGGATGGTTCTCGTGACGCAGGTTCAGTACGGTAGCGCTGGCGATGAGGAACATAGCTGCGTCCATGAGCATTAGAGCGAGGTTAACGAAAAAACGCCAATATAGCACATGGGAAAGCTGACGCTGACGTTGATCGCTCATCTGTTTCTGCGTATGGGGAGCACCCGCGGGTACCGTGTTACCTTCGGCACGGTGAGACGTCTCATTTGTGCCAACAACCGCACCAGCGCCGATAGACGCGGTGCCGTTATTTCGTGATACCAATCGGATACCCCTTTCTTCCTCTGTCCCTTGAACCACAGTTATGGATTTCCCTCGTGCCCTATGGCGCAATCAGACCGGTGACCGGATCTGACTCGGCATTCACCAAGAAAACCGCTATAAGGGGTTGCCCCCCCTTTATGCAACATAATAGAGGCTCCCCCCCCCCGTGAAGAATTGCACCATTTCGAAGAAACGTCTCAGAAACATGTCTCACCGACGTAATTGCAGGCAAAGAAAGCAATTGGCGGAATATGTGGGATGTTAGCGGCCCCATTATTACGGGGGGATACCTTATATACGTTGCATACGCATCGTTGCCGTGCTGGAGGGGTCTCCCGACATGCCACTTGCAGGCCCTTTGACCTACACCAGCTATTCAGACAAAGCTCACTTTCAGACCGCAGTGACCATCCACTTTATGAGATGCATCTCAGAATGCCAGAATGATAAAGTCACCATACCGATATACGCATACTTGTCCCGAAGCCTTTTAGAACCTTTTAGAACCTTTTAGATTGTTTTAGATTGTTTTAGATTGTTTTAGATTGTTTTAGATTGTTTTAGATTGTTTTAGAATTCGGCTGGTGGCGGCCCTTACTGAGCCGCCCCCCGTTGTCTAAATGAAAGTGCAACACCCGTTAGATTGGAAATTGCCTAGAAAA
>OBWO01000605.1_pt1 | contig 20292 bp, 18 predicted proteins | sample 1476401 | NCBI WGS metagenome assembly OBWO01 (sample SAMEA2580091, study PRJEB22360) | human gut metagenome | biome: human gut; feature: human-associated habitat; material: faeces | place: Denmark | collected 2008/2010 | reverse complement strand
CGATGCTGTTCGGCGCTTCCGATCTGATTGCGCGAGGCACGTCGCTGCTGGCCATGTTTCCGAACTCGATCACGACGAGCGTGGCAAACCTGAAACGAAGGCTGGTGCATGTGAAGGCCGCGCTGATTATTGGCTTGGTGGCTGCCGTTACCGCGCCATTCGGTACGTGGATAGCGGGCGCGGTCTCGCCCCGCGTCGGATCGATTCTGTTCGCCTGCTACCTGTGCGTGCTCCTGATTCGCAGCCTCTTCGTAGCCGTCAAGGCCACTCGTTCCGCCCGCGCCTCTTCCTGACGCGCCGCACCCCTGCCTGACCGTTTGCCCTTCATGCGGCAAAAGCATGAGTCATAATTCAGTATTTAGGGGGTGTTGGGAATGATGGTTGACGGAAAGAGGATTTGAGATAAGTGTTCACTTTGTGAAGACGAGAGTTCACGTTTTGTTCGTCCAAAACGCCTCGGAAGTTGGTTTGCGAAACCTGGCGTGGAGATTGCAATACAGCACAGGCTGAAGAAAGAAGAAAAAAGATGAGCAATCGAAAGGCTCTCAAAGGAGCGATTGCAGCAATCGCTTCCGTTGCAACGCTCGGCGCGCTTGCGGCACCGGCGCTCGCCAACGAAACTTCCACTTACAATCTGAACGGCAAGTCCGTTGCGGAACTGGCTCAGCACGGCGGCGCACAGCGCATTGCGGCCATCGGCAACGGCACCGCCAAGAACGTCATCCTGTTCATCGGTGACGGCATGGGCGATTCCGAAATCACCGTCGCCCGCGATTATCTCGGGGGGTGCAAACGGCCACTTCGAAGGCCTTGACGCAGTCGGCCAGCCGGCAGAGCTCGGCGACACCAATGCCGGCACCGGCCAGTACACCACCCCGGCCGTGCTCGAATCGCACTCCACCGAGCGTGGCTGCTACGGTCCGCAAGGCAAGACCGACGGCAGCTCCAACGACGCGCTCAAGCGCTGCCTTGCCAACCAGCTCAAGGAAAACGGCGGCATCGGTTCCATTTCCGAGCAGCTGCTCGATACCCGCGCTGACGTGACCATCGGCGGTGGTTCCAAGTACTTCCGCCAGACCGTGCAGGGCGGCGAATGCGCTGGCAAGACCGTGTGGGAGCAGGCCAAGGAAATGGGCTACCAGACCGTCGAGAACGATCCGGCCGCAATCGCGATGATCGTCAAGACCGCCAAGATCAGCCGCTGAAAATCTGAAGAGATCTGAAGAGCGCAGCTGAAGATCATAACTGAAGATTGAAAAACTGAAGATCGCAAATAAGATCCGGATCACACGCATTGCAGTGTGGTCCGGATCTTTTGCTTCATCGCACGATTCAGGTTTGGTGACTTCACGATTTGTGGTCTGACCTCACGATTTCATTTTTTAAGCCTTTTTCCGAATCGTGAGGTCGCCAAATCGAAATCGTGAGGTCAATGCAGACAGGGCGGGCCGCAAATCCAAAATGAGATGGGTCATTCAACGCAACAAGCGTTGTGAGACAATATCCTTCGAGATGTCTATCTCGCAAACCGGGAGATTATCTCTCGACATCCAAAGTATTATCAACAAAGTATTACCAGCAAAGGAGCATTCGTGCGTATTTACAATCTGACGGATAATGACGATGCCGCAATTGTCGCGCAGCAGGGCATTTTCCAGGTCATGGAGTGGAAGCGCGATTTTTCCGTGACGTACGGCAGCGCCATGGACGCCTACTATGCGTCCGAAATGAACGTGCGCCGCCGTCAACTGGTCTGCAATCTCAATGGCAAGACCGGCGCGGTTGTGCAGGCGGGCACCATGCAGTGGACCGTCGGCCATGTCGAAGTGACGACCGGTGTGAAGGGCGTTGGCGATTTCATCGGCAAGCTGGCGCGTGGCGCGGTCACCAACGAGTCCGCGGTCAAGCCGGAATACGTGGGCAATGGCGTGGTTGTGCTCGAACCGACCTACCGTCATGTGCTGCTGCTTGATCCGAGCCAGATGGGCGGCGCCATCACCGTGAACGACGGCCTGTTCTACGCTTGCGAAACCACGATTCAGCAGCATGCGGTTATGGTTTCGCGTCCGAGCGCGATGGTGGCCGGCGGCGAGGGCCTGTTCAACCTGTCGCTGATGGGCCAGGGAACGGTTGCGTTGGAGTCGCCGGTGCCCGCTTCCGAAATCGTGACCGTCGATTTGGAGAACGACGAGCTGAAGGTGGACGGCAATTTCGCGATCGCGTGGACGAACGGCCTGCAGTTCACGGTCGAGCGTTCCACGAAGACGCTGATCGGTTCGGCTGCGAGCGGCGAGGGCTTGGTCAACGTGTACCGCGGTACGGGTCGTGTGCTTCTTGCGCCGGTCGCCGCCAATCTGGCTAATCCGAACGCGGGTTCCGGTGCGGCCTGATTTGGCCTGATATTGATCGCTGATAGCTGATAGGTGGCGATTCGTCAACGAAAGGCAGTTGAAACGTTGACGGATTGCGTTCGCGCCCTGCCGATGGTGAGATGGCGGGTTTTGTTGAGATTGCGATTTTCGGCTGCTTTTCAATGGTGATCGCGCCTTGAAGTCGTGTCTTGAGATTGCGTCTGAAGTTGCGCTTGAGATTGCGTCTGATAAAAAGTTGAGCAAAGGGAGCTCAACTTTTTTGTAGATTTGGGAATAATCGCTTGCGATTCAAAGTTGAGTGGTGTAGGCTCAAGTTTTGGAAAGTCCGGGAGGCGGCAAACCGAAACTCGGGCGAAAGAACGAATAGAACAGAAAACGCATAGCGAACCTATCTACAAAGGAGACAAGTTATGGGACGCGCAGTTGGCATCGATCTGGGTACTACTAATTCCTGCATCGCAACTCTTGAAGGTGGCCAGCCCACCGTTATCGTGAACGCTGAAGGCGCTCGCACCACGCCGTCCGTCGTGGCATTCAGCAAGTCCGGCGAGATCCTCGTCGGCGAAGTCGCCAAGCGTCAGGCCGTGACCAACGTCGACCGCACCATCAGCTCCGTCAAGCGCCACATGGGCACCGACTGGACCGTTGAAATCGACGGCAAGAAGTGGACTCCGCAGGAGATCTCCGCACAGGTGCTGATGAAGCTGAAGCGCGACGCCGAAGCCTACCTCGGCGAACCGGTCACCGACGCCGTGATCACCTGCCCGGCATACTTCAACGACGCTCAGCGTCAGGCCACCAAGGACGCCGGCACCATCGCAGGCCTGAACGTGCTGCGTATCATCAACGAGCCGACCGCAGCCGCACTGGCCTACGGCCTCGAAAAGGGCAAGGAAGACGAAACCATCCTGGTCTTCGACCTCGGTGGCGGCACTTTCGATGTGTCCCTGCTGGAGATCGGCAAGGACGACGACGGCTTCTCCACCATTCAGGTGCAGGCCACCAACGGCGACAACCACCTGGGCGGCGACGATTGGGATCAGAAGATCATCGACTGGCTCGTCGGCGAAGTCAAGAACAAGTACGGCATCGACCTGAGCAAGGACAAGATCGCCCTGCAGCGCCTGAAGGAAGCCGCAGAGCAGGCCAAGAAGGAGCTGAGCTCCTCTTCGAGCACCTCCATCTCCATGCAGTATCTGGCCATGACCCCTGACGGTACTCCGGTGCACTTGGACGAAACCCTGACCCGTGCCCACTTCGAGAGCATGACCTCCGACCTGCTGGGCCGCTGCCGCACCCCGTTCAACAACGTGCTGCACGACGCTGGCATCGGTGTTTCCGACATCGACCATGTGGTGCTCGTCGGCGGTTCCACTCGTATGCCGGCCGTCAAGGAGCTCGTCAAGGAGCTTACCGGCGGTAAGGAAGCCAACCAGTCCGTGAACCCGGATGAAGTCGTGGCCGTCGGCGCAGCCGTGCAGTCCGGCGTCATCAAGGGCGACCGCAAGGACGTGCTGCTCATCGACGTGACCCCGCTGTCCCTCGGCATCGAGACCAAGGGTGGCATCATGACCAAGCTCATCGACCGCAACACCGCCATTCCGACCAAGCGTTCCGAGGTCTTCTCCACTGCTGAAGACAACCAGCCGTCCGTGCTGATTCAGGTCTACCAGGGTGAGCGTGAGTTCGCTCGCGACAACAAGCCGCTGGGCACCTTCGAGCTGACCGGCATCGCTCCGGCTCCGCGTGGCGTTCCGCAGATCGAGGTCACTTTCGATATCGACGCCAACGGCATTGTGCACGTGTCCGCCAAGGACAAGGGCACCGGCAAGGAACAGTCCATGACCATCACCGGCGGTTCCGGCCTGGGCAAGGACGAAATCGACCGCATGGTCAAGGAAGCCGAAGCTCACGAAGCCGAAGACAAGAAGCGCAAGGAAGACGCCGAAACCCGCAACCAGGCCGAATCCTTCGCCTATCAGACCGAGAAGCTCGTCAACGACAATAAAGACAAGCTCTCCGACGATGTGGCCAAGGAAGTCACCGATAAGGTCAACGAGCTCAAGGAAGCCCTGAAGGGTGAGGACATTGAGAAGATCAAGTCCGCCCAGAGCGAGCTGATGACCTCCGCCCAGAAGATCGGCCAGGCCCTCTACGCACAGCAGGGTGCCGCCGATGCCGCAGGCGCCGCAGGTGCCGCCGGTTCCGCTCCCGCTGACGACGACGTGGTTGACGCCGAAGTCGTGGACGATGACGACAAGGACAACAAGTAATCATGTCCGACTTCAACAAGGACGAATATCTGAACGACCTGCCCGACATGGACAACCTGTCCGGGCAGGCCGCCCCTGCAGCCGGTGCATCGCAGGAATCGCAGAATAATGGCGATTCTGCAGCAAGTGCAACTTCCGATTCTGCAGATTCTGCAGCAACTGCAGCGAACGCAGCATCTTCCGAATCGCAAGAAAACGGCGATGCTGCGGATGGTGCGACGCAAGATGGTGAAGATACGCTGACTCCGCTTGGCCAGGCCAAGAAGGAAGCGGCGGAATACTTGGAAGCCCTTCAGCGCGAACGTGCGGAATTCATCAACTTCCGCAATCGTTCGCAGAAGGAGCAGGAACGCTTCCGCCAGCACGGCATCATCGACGTGCTGACCGCACTGCTGCCGGCACTTGATGACATCGATCGCATTCGCGAACACAGCGAAATGGACGAATCCTTCAAAGCCGTTTCCGCCAAAATCGACAAGGCGTTCGAAAAGTTCGGCGTCGAGAAGTTCGGCGAAAAAGGCGAGGATTTCGACCCGACCAAGCATGACGCGATCCTGCACAAGCCGGATCCGCAGGCCGAGAAGGAAACCGTCGACACCGTGGTGGAAGCCGGCTACCGTATCGGCGACCGCGTGATTCGCGCGGCTCGCGTGGTCGTGGCGTCCCCGCAGAGCTAGCGCAGTGACAGCGATTTCAACAACAACAGGCATTTGACATCAGCAACCTCGTGAAAGGAGGCACATCATGGCTGAGAATGAATGGCTGAGCAAGGATTTCTACAAGGTCCTCGGTGTCTCCAAAGACGCCACGGACGATGAGATTACCAAAGCGTACCGCAAGCTGGCGCGCAAGTACCATCCTGATCTGAACAAGACCAAGGAAGCGGAGGAAAAGTTCAAAGACATTTCCGAAGCGTACGACGTGCTCAGCAACAAAGACAACCGCCAGAAGTACGACGCCATCCGTCAGTTCGGCATGGGCGGCGCGCGCTTCGCCGGCGGCTCCGGTGCGGGCGGATTCGACGCGGGGGCATTCTCCGACATTTTCGGCTCGATGTTCGGCGGTGGCGCTGGCGCTGGAGCGTATGGCACGGGCGGCAATGGCTCGCGCATCCGCTTCCAGACCGGTGGCGGCAATCCGAATATCAACGATATTTTCTCGATGTTCGGTGGCGGCGCTGGTGGCCCTGCCGGGGCTGGCAACCCCTACGGGGGCAGCTACGAGCAGGCTGCGCAGCCGGAAGATGGCGAAGACCGCAATTCCAAGATCAATCTGACTTTCCGCCAGTCGGTCAAGGGGGCAACGGTTTCACTGTCTGCCGACGGAAAAAAGTTCAAGACGCATGTTCCAGCGGGCGTGCGTGACGGGCAGAAAATCCGTATTCCAGGCAAGGGCAAGCCGGGTCGTAACGGCGGAAAAAACGGCGATCTGTACCTGCAGATCAACGTTGCCGAAGATCCGAAATTCAGCCTGCGCAAGCGTGACATCATCATGGATCTGCCAATCACCGTCGGTCAGGCTGTGGCGGGCGCGAAAGTGACCGCACAGGATATCGACGGCAACGAAGTCACCTTCAAAGTGCCGGCAGGCTCGTCCAGCGGCACCGAAGTGCGCATCTCCGGCAGGGGCGTGGCCAACAGGCAGGGCGACGGCGATCTGATCGGGCGTGTGCAAATCCGCATTCCCGACAAGCCGAGCCTGAAAGTCAAGCATGCGGCGAAGGAATTCGACAAGGAGTGCGGCGATTTCGCTGACGAACTTGCCAAGGAGCGCTGATTGCCATGGCACGCGCATCCCGGACCTCCCAAGCCCGTGCGGCGCGGCAGGCCAAAATGCTGTACGACATGTGCGCAATGGCGATCGTGGCCGGCAGGGCCGATCTGGACGGGGCGGATGAAGTTGGTTTCGACATCGAACTGCCGATGTTCACGGTCGGTCGCGCCGGCGAACTCGCCAACGTGCATCCGCAGACGCTCCGCCAATACGATCGTTTGGGGCTGGTGGTGCCGCAACGCACGGACGGTGGCGCTCGCCGGTATTCGCTGCGAGACATCTCGCGCCTTGCGAAAGCGCAGCAGCTGAGTCAGGAAGAAGGCATCAACCTGGCTGGCATCGCGCGGATCCTTTCCTTGGAAGAGGAGAACCGCGAGCTGCGCCGGCAAGTCGAGCGATTGCGCCGGCCGGCCGGTTCCAGCGTGTTCGCGGCCGATGCGGACGGTGACATTGTGGAAATCGAACGTTCCCGCCGCGCTCGCATGTGGCGTCGGCAGATTCAGGTCGACGCCCGTCAGCTGCCGTCGCGCGAGTCCGTGGAGGCCGCGCGTGTCGCGGCTGATGCGTATGACACGCGCGGTGGGGGTGTCGCAGGTGAAAACGAGGGGATTGAGAGGGGTAAACCCGTTTCTCAGCCGATTTCTAGGTCTATCGTGCTTTGGGGGATTGACTGATTTTCAGAAAACATTGAAAAAAAAATTCAAAAACAGGCATATCTTGCAACAGATGTGCCTGTTTTGTTTTTTAGTTTTACCAAATGCATTGCTTCCTGCGACGATGTCGTCGTTGTGGGGAATAATGTTGAGTATCCGCGTTCTAACTGTCATTCTTCCGGTCGTCAAGGTGCTTCGGTGAAAGATGGTTCTCTTTGCCCATGAATAATCATGGAGGAGGGGGTAAGATATGCGGCGAGAACAGGAAAGGTTAGGAGCGTACAGTGCCAAGAGTTGCGTTCACAGCTAAGACCCGCAAGTATCTCGGGTCTCTGGATGCCGTGGAATCGGTCACCCAGTATCGTATTTGTTACTCCAAGGAGTTTCGCGATGATTGCATGCGCAGGTATGCCGAAGGTGGCTCGCCTGCCGCGATTTTCCGCGAGGCCGGGCTTGATCCGAAGATCATCGGATACAAGCGCGTGGAACGTTGCATCGCTCGCTGGAAGGCGGAAAATGCGGAAAAGGCCGCTGAAACCGCTGTGGAAAACAGTGAAAATCAGGGAGAGTGAATTTCAAATCTCCCGATACAAGTGAAATTTTCGAATTTCATGGATTATAGCGATGGGGGTTGCCGATAATTCGTGAAAAAAATCGGATGATTTTGCGAATACGTAGGCGCGAAGTATTGCGTCGATATGGGAAGCGCTCGGATGGAGGACCGTCCGGGCGCTTTTCGTTTGCCTCGCTTGTATGCCTGTTTGTTGTCTGCCGTTTTGCCGCAACTCGCGAATGCTGCCGTCTTGCCGCTCTGCTGAAATGGCAGTGGAAGTCGCGATGGACGGTGCTGCCCGGAAATCCGGTGCTCCGCGTCCGACGGTCGTAGGGAAGGAACATCATGACCGAGACGAACCTGATGATCAAGGCCGTGTTTTGGGATATGGACGGCACGCTGATCGATTCCGAACCGTATTGGCATGAGGGTGAGATGAAAATCGCCGCCGCGCATGGCGGATATTGGGATGAGGAGCTCGCCTGGCAGGGTTCGGGCACGCCGGTTCCGGATGTGGCCCGTCGCATGGTGGAGCATGGTTGCCAGCTGTCGATTGAAGAGATCGGCCAGGGCATGATCGATTACGTCGCCCAAAAGGAATTCGAGCGCATTCCGTGGATCGAAGGCGTGGAAGACGTGCTTGTCGCGCTGCGTGACGCTGGCGTTCCTTCGATGCTGGTCACCACGTCGCCGCGTCATCTTGCGGAGAATCTGGTTGCCCAAGCGCCGGCTGGCGCGTTTGCGGGCTACGTGTGCGGCGATGATGATGTTGAGAAGAAGCCGTCTCCGGCCCCGTATTTGGAGGCGGGTCGTCGCTTGGGCATCGCTCCGGAAGATATGAAGTACTGCATTGCGATTGAGGATTCCATGTCGGGCCTGCGTTCGGCCGTCGCCTCCGGCGCGACGACGATCGGCCAGACCGGGTTCATGCAGATCGACAATTCCAACGGCCCGCAGTTCGCCTCGATCAAGGGCTACGAGGGCATTGACGCGGCCTCGCTCGACGCTTTCGTGCGTCAGCGCGTATCCCAGGCCTGATTTTTCGCCCCATCTCGCTTACGTATGGCAGATTTGTCTGGTGGCTAGGAAAAGAAAAAGCCCGCTGCGGTGGAATGAATGCAGCGGGCTTAGTGGAGCCGACGGTAGTCGAAACCGCGACCTCTTCGATGCGAACGAAGCGCTCTACCAACTGAGCTACGGCCCCAAGTCATGTCTAGCAACACGCTAAGCAAGACAACTCCCGCGATTCTAGTACGAAGTCTGTACGAATGCAATCTGCGAGATTCGCGTGTTGCGGAATATCCCTTGCAGGAAAAGCATGCGAAAGCATACGAAAACGGTGCCTTCCGAAAAATCGAAAGACACCGCAATCGCAAGAAAAGGAGAAAACGTAAGATCAGGCTTCCGCGGTCGCGGTATCAGCCTTCTTTTTGCCGAACTTTGCTTTGAGCAAGCCGACGAAGGTAGGAATCAGCGACAGCACGAGAATCGCAATGATGACCAGCTCGAAATGCTTCTGCACGGCCGGAATGCCGCCGAAGAAGTAGCCGAGCAGCGTGAACAGGGTGGACCAGCACAGGCCGCCGAGCACGGAGAACGGGGTGAAACGGCTCCAACGCATGCCGGAAATGCCGGAAATGAACGGCATGAACGTGCGGATGAACGGGAAGAAACGGCCGAGGAACACGGCGAGCGGGCCCCACTTTTCGATCATGCCTTCGGTTTTGGCGAGGCGTTCGGGGGTCATAGCCTTGACTCTGCCGGATTCGATGATGCGACGGCCGAAGAAGTGGCCGATCCAGTAGTTGCACTGGTCGCCGATGATCGGAGCGCACCAGACCACAGGCAGCAGCGCGAACAGCGGTAGTGCGGAAACGCCGGTCTGGGCGTCGGGCGCGGCGAAGAAGCCGGCGGCGAACAGCAGGGAGTCGCCCGGCAGGAACGGGAAGAACACGACGCCGGTTTCGACGAACACAATCAGGAAGATGAAACCAAGCGTGGGGGCGACGCCCATGGAGATCCAGCTGGCGATCGCCGTGCGTGGATCCTTGAGCAGATTAATGAAGAAGTTGATAATTCCCATGAAATGCTCTCTGTGAGTACCTTACATCTAAACGTCCAAAATTAAGTGGTTCAGGCTGCCTTGTGTGGGTTGGCCTTGCGGAACCAATGTCAGCCTACCAGCGACTCTCTAATGCGGCGCCTAGTAATGCCCGACGGTTGGCAAATCTGCACAAACGGACGCAAAGTGCCAACTGCGGTGGGTGATTTTGGTTTGGGGGTGTTTGGCGTTTGGCTGTTTGGCTTTAGAGTGTGCGATATATCCGGTATATCGCGTATCGCTCATTGTGATTTGGCGTTGTGACCTCACGATTTTGGTTTTTTTTTTTGGGGGGGGGTGACCTCATGATTTTGATTTGGTGACCTCACGATTTGAAAAAAGGCGGCGAAAAACGGAATCGTGAGGTCAACAAATCAAATAGTGGGGCCGCTGAACACGAATCGCGCATGTTGACGGTACGAAAGTGTGTTTCGATGGCGCGGAAGATAGCGTGGAAACCGCAGTAAGGCAATGCGAGAGCGGTTGGGGCAATGCAAGACTAGGCGAATACGGCAAATACAAGGGAGCGTGAATCGTGGCGGAAAATCTTGCGCAATCGGTTGATGGGAATCTGAATCGGCAATCGCGGGCGCTGCTCGAAGCGTTGCATGCGGCGGCCGGAAAATTCTCCATGTTCGGTCATCAAAACGAAACCAGCAATGTGATTACCCCCGATACGGATTCCGACGTGCATGCCGTGACCGGCGCATATCCGGCGGTCTGGGGCAATGATTCGGGCGCTGCTGGCACGGGCGCATATGGCACTCCGCTGCCGGAATCGCCGTATGCGCGCGATTTCAACGCTTTCGCGCGCAACAGCTTCATACGCATGGCCGATTCGCTGCCACGTATGTACACGAGGTAAGTACGTGTGCGCGGTGTAAGCATGCGTTTGCGGGCGGATTCTTCCAGTCGGTGGAGGAATCTGCCCGCTTTTAGTCTTGTAGGCGGGCGGATTCTTCCAGTCACTGGAAGAATCAGGACGTTTTTAAGCCTGTTGGCGTCCGAATTGTTCCAATGTCTGGATGTTTTGGGACGTTACTGGGGCTGTAAGCGGGGTGATTGTTCCAGTGGGTGGGGGAATCACCCCGCTGAGGGTCTGTTTTGTGTCCGGATTGTTCCAGCGATTGGGGGTTTAGGACGCGGGGAGGGCTGTTTTCCTTTGCGTTGGATAGGCTGAAGGCATGGAACGCATGAATGAGACGTTGGACTTGAAACTGAATGAGTTGAGTGCGAATACGGCAGAAGTAACGGGAACTGCGGGAATGGTGAATACGGCGGAGATGGCAGAATCGCCGACAGCGGCGGAACAGTCTGGAACAGAACAGTCTGGTACGGGACTTGACGCCCTCGTGTGCGGAACCGACGTTCCGCAAGGCACGGTGGTGATGGCTGCCACGCCGATCGGCAACACGGCCGACGCCTCCGCACGCCTCATTGCGCTCCTGGAACGCGCCGACATCGTGGCCGCCGAAGACACCCGCCGTCTCTACGCGCTCGCCAACCGTCTCGGCGTGCACGTGAACGGCCGTGTGGTGGCCTACCACGATCACAACGAGCGAGACAAGTCCGACGGTCTGCTCGATCAGGTGGAAACCGGCGCTACCGTGCTGGTCGTGTCCGACGCGGGCATGCCGACCATCAACGATCCGGGCCTCGCGATCGTGCGTCGCGCCATCGAACGTGGTCTGCCCGTCACCTGCGCTCCCGGCCCGTCCGCAGTGCTGGACGCGCTGTGCCTTTCAGGACTGCCCACCGACCGCTTCTGCTATGAAGGATTCCTGCCGCGCAAGCATTCCGAACGCGTGCAATACCTGCGTACCCTGCGTTCTGAACGCCGCACCATCGTGTTTTACGAAACCCTGCATCGCATCGACGATTCCATGGCCGACCTGCTTGACGTGTTCGGTCCGAACCGCAAGATGGCGCTTTGCCGTGAACTTACCAAGGATTTTGAGCAGATCCGTCGCGGAACCATCGCGCAGATTCGCCAGAGCGTGATCGACGAGCCGCCGCGCGGCGAAATGGTGTTGGTCGTTGCCGGCGCTTCTGAAGAGGAGGCTGACGCTGCTGCCCCCGCATCGTTGAGCGTCGAAGACTTGGCGGTGCTGTCGATCGACCGTGCGCAGGAAGACAATCTGCGTATCAAAGACGCGATTTCGCAGGTCGTTGCCGAGCATCCCCTTGCGGACGGCTCGCTTGCCAATCGCAAGCAGGTCTACAATGCGGTTCTTGCGATGAAGCAGTAAGTCCACATTATTTACCGTCCGGCGATTGCCTATCGTGCGATTGCCCGTCGCGCAAGTGTTAGCTGCATGCTTGCGATCCGCACGATTCCAACGATTCCAGCAGTATTTGCAGGGCGCGGGCCACGTCCGGCCCGCCGACTTGCGCAAGATAGTCCAACATCGCCGGTGTTGCGGAAGGATTGGCGACCAGCCATTTGCGCAGTTGCGGCGCGTATTCCGCGATATGCCATAGCACGTCCTGCGGTGTGTCCGGACTGCACGCCACCAGCGGCGTCAATGGAATTGGGGGAGACGGCGGATCCACCAGCGGTTTCGGCCGCGGTTTGGGCTGGTATGGCGGCGGTTCGCGGCGCGTCCGCTGTGCACGGTGTGCGAGATTCCGCGCATTCCGATGCGTCGCGCGATACGTCCGTGGCCTGCGTTTTTCTTGGATTCCGAGCAGTCTGCGGAATCCGTTTGCTCTGTCGGCACCTATCCTGTCGGCGTGCGTCGCGCGCCGCGCCTTATGCCTGCTATGCGCTGCGCTCATATTCGTCGCTTCTTCCGTCGATCGCAAGAATGTAGTTGCGCGCCTGTGGCGCGTTGCGAATATGCTTCGTCTCCTGCATGATTTGCATGCAATCGTTGGAGCGGAAATGAAATTCTTGCATGAGCATGCAGATGATTTCGGAAACCAACGATTCGCTTTCGGGGGTGCAGTTCAATGCGAGATCGCATGCGGTGCGAACAGGCGTGGTCACGATGATCGGACCGACTTTGATGGTGTGTTCGTTTGGTGCGAGACGGTTGAAAACGTTGATTTTACGGCCGTAACGTAGCGCTCGATAGTGGGCTTTCGCGATAATGTCGATGGATTCGGGGAAGGTGCCGCCTAGCCAAACCCATGCGGCGGTGCGTGAACATGCCACGGACCGGCTCGGCAGCAATGTCGCGATGATGCAGGCCCGCCCGTATAACGTGGCCGAATCGTGGCATGAATAGGCGTTCGCGCTGTCGAGCTTGCACAGCGCGCCGGATGAGGCCAGCAGGTTCAGGCACATCGGTCCCGGAAGGTCGTCGTTGCCCAGAAGGGGTGGTGGAGTGTCCATGACGGTACCGTAGCGGATTCGAATTCCGTTGCGCCACCAGCCCCCGAAAATCTGTGGATATGTGGAAAATGATTGTTACGTAATGCAACAATGTGGATAGATCGGCAGATATGCAAATAATGATGCAAACTATTTCAAACGATTGAAATCGATGATCGCACGTCCATCCTCCAATAAAAATCCAACTACCGAAATACATGGAAAATGCGGGATATGGCGCTTTGTATAATCGGGCACCATGAGTCATATTTTGGTGAATGTTGCTTGGCCGTATGCTAACGGCCCCCGTCATATCGGTCACGTCGCCGGCTTCGGCGTGCCCTCCGACGTGTACGCGCGCTACGAGCGCATGAAGGGCAATGACGTGCTGATGGTGTCTGGCACCGACGAGCACGGTACCCCGATCCTGGTGGAAGCCGACAAGGAAGGTGTCAGCGCACAGGAGCTCGCCAACCGTTACAACCGTGTGATCGCCAAGGATCTGTGTGATCTTGGCTTGAGCTATGACCTGTTCACGCGCACTACCACCGGCAATCACGAGCAGGTGGTGCAGGAACTGTTCAAGCAGTGCCTTGCCAACGGCTACATTTATAAGGGCACCCAGAAGGTCGCCATCTCGCCGTCCACTGGCCGCACCCTGCCTGATCGTTACATCGAAGGCACCTGCCCGATCTGCGGTGCCGACGGTGCCCGCGGCGACCAGTGCGACGCCTGCGGCAACGAACTCGACCCGGACGAGCTCATCAATCCCGTTTCCAAGATCAACGGCGAAACCCCGCGTTTTGAGGAAACCGAGCACTTCTTCCTCGACCTGCCGGCGCTCGCCGAAGCCAATCTCGCATGGCTGAAGACTCGCGAAGGTTGGCGTACCAACGTCATTAACTTCTCCATCGGTTTGTTCAAGGAGGTCAAGCCGCGTGCCATCACGCGTGACATCGACTGGGGCATTCCCGTTCCGGTTGCCGGCTGGATCGACAATCCGAACAAGAAGCTGTACGTGTGGTTCGACGCTGTGATCGGCTACCTGTCGGCATCCATCGAATGGGCTCGCCGCAAGGGCGATTCGGAAGCGTGGCGCGCATGGTGGAACGATCCGGAAACTCCGGGCTACTACTTCATGGGCAAAGACAACATCACGTTCCACTCCCAGATCTGGCCGTCCGAAATGCTCGGCTATAACGGCCAGGGATCCAAGGGCGGCGAAACGGGTAAGCTTGGCCCGTTGAACATGCCGGAGCAGGTTGTGGCTTCTGAGTTCATGACCATGGAAGGCAAGAAGTTCTCGTCTTCCCGCGGCATTGTCATTTATGTGAAGGATATTCTCGCCCGTTACCCTGTGGACGCCGTGCGCTACTACATTTCCGTGGCCGGTCCGGAAAGCTCCGATTCCGACTTCACATGGGCTGAGTTCGTGCGCCATAACAACGAGGAGCTTGCCGCTTCCTGGGGCAACCTCGTCAACCGTGTGGCCAACCTGATGAACAAGAACTTCGGTGAGATTCCGGCGCTCGACGAGAACGAAATGACCGATGAGGATCGCGCTCTGCTGAGCGAAACCAAGGCCGCGTTCAACACGGTCGGTTCGCTGATCGAGAACCATCGTCAGAAGAACGCGTTGAGCGAAGCCATGCGCGTGGTCGGCGACATCAACAAGTACATTTCCGCCACTGAACCGTGGAAGATCAAGGACAATCCGGCTCGCCTCGGCACTGTGCTGCACGTTGCCGCCCAGGCCGTGTCTGACGCGAACCACCTGCTGGCCCCGTTCCTGCCGCATTCCGCGCAGAAGGTGTGGGAGGCTCTTGGTGGCACGGGCACGTTCTCACCGCTGCCGCGTTTGGAAGAGGTTGAGGATCTCGACAAGCCGGGCTTCATGTACCCGATTATCACTGGCGACTACAAGCTGGGTGAAACTGTGCATCCGTGGGCTTCCGAGCCGATCGTGGCTGGCGTTCCGGTGCCGAAGCCGCATCCGATTTTCGCGAAGATCCCGCCGGAGGCCGTTGAAGAGGAGCTTGCCCGCTTCGATTCCGAACTGAAGGCTCGTCGTGAGGCTGAAGCGGCTCGTCTTGCCGCTGAAAAGGCCAAGCTGGAAGGCTGATTCAGCTGATATATTTCAGATGATTTGCTTGATTGCCGGTGCGGGAACTTACGAAGTTCTTGCACCGGCTTTTTATATCTGACGTTGCAATCCAGATTGCATCGATTTTGAATCCGTGAATCACTATTTCTCTTTGCTATTCCTCTCGTTACAATGGGGAAGTTGAGGGAAATGCGATGCTGCAGGGAGGACTCTTATGTTGGACGTCAAGCGAGTGCTGAAAGCCGCGCCTACGAAAATGCGTTCTCAGGAGCCGCTGCAGCAGTTGTGGACGTCGTGGGGTGAGCAGATCGCCAGCGAATGGCTGTCTTCCAACGCGGCACACAAAGCGTTCTGTCCTACGAAAGATGGCGAACGCAAACTGAAAAACGGCCGCACGCCAATCCTGAATGAACATCCGCGCCCAACCATGGTGCGCAGCGATCACACTATGCTCAACGGATTCTGGGATTACGCGATCGTATCCATTCCTGAAAGCGACAACGGCTCGAAATGGCGCAAATCCACGACTGTACTCACCCGTGACGAAGCGGTGCAGGCAGTAAAGGAAGCGGCCATTCCTGAAACCTTCGATGGAAAAATCCTCGTGCCCTTTTCACCGGAATCCGCGCTTTCCGGCGTACATCAAACGATTTATCCCGACAATATGATCTGGTATCGCACGATTGTGCACCCTGTCACGCTTGGGGGAGAGGAAGCGGTTCGGCAGATCGGGGATGCAAATCGTTTGATTCTGCATTTCGAAGCGGTTGATTACGCGTGTGCCTGCTTTATCAACGGGCAGTTTGCAGGGGTGCATGTCGGGGGCTATTTGCCGTTCGATGTTGATATTTCGGCATTCGTCGATCCCGATGATGATTTCGAGATTGCGTTGTGCGTGTATGATCCGAACGATTCGGGTACGCAGATGCGCGGCAAGCAGAAGATCGAGCGCGAGGGTATTTGGTACACCGCACAAAGCGGCATTTGGCAGAGCGTGTGGATGGAGATCGTGCCGGAGGCGTACATGCAGACGCTCACGCTGAAGGGCGCTGCGGACGGCAGACTGTTCATTCGCGCGGAAATCGGCGGAGACAAGCCGAACGCCAAACTGCGTATCGTTGTAACGGATCCTGCGGATGGCGCGATTGTTGCGGACGAGCGGTTTGCGGCCGGCATGCGCAAGGTGCGTACGGAAATCGCAACGCGGGCCGAGCACTTATGGTCGCCTGAAGATCCTTATTTGTATGACGTGACGGCGACGTTGGAATTTGGCGCTGCGAAATCGCAAGAAAAGCAGGATATTGTGCGCTCGTATTGTGCATTCCGCACGGTTGAAATCAAGCCTGATTTGAAGGGTGTTGCGCGATTCCATCTCAACGGCAAACCGCTGTTCCTCAAGGGTGTGCTCGACCAGGGGTATTGGCCGGACGGCTTGATGACTGCGCCGAGCGACGAAGCACTGATTCACGACATAATCGCCATGAAGGAATCCGGCTTCAATATGCTGCGCAAGCATATCAAAATTGAGACTGCACGCTGGTACTACCATTGCGACCGCCTTGGCATGCTCGTATGGCAGGACGCGGTGTCGGGCGGCGGCGAATATAACGCGTGGACCACGAATCGCAAGCCGACACTCGTGCGCGCCACGTGGAACAAGTACCGCGACGACACGGCGAAGCATTTCGCGGCGCTTGGTGCAGACGATTCGACGTACCGCCGTGATTGGTCACGCACCTGCGATGCCATGGTGCACATGCTTGCCGGCCACCCGTCGATTGTTGCGTGGGTGCTTTTCAACGAGGGTTGGGGACAGTTTAACGCATGTGATGCGGCGGAACGCATTCACGCGCTTGACCCGACGCGCCCGATTGACGCTACAAGCGGTTGGTACGACCAGCGTTGCGGCGACTTCCATAGTGTGCACAACTACTTCCGTCCGCTGGAAATCTACCCTGATAAGGGGCCGTTGCGCGGGTATGTGGCCGAATATGAGAAGAAGCACAAGAGGCGTTGTCGTGCCGCGCATTATGCGGTGTTGCCGGTGACGCAGCATGGCGTTCGTGCGTTCATGATTTCGGAATTCGGGGGATTGGCGCAGTTGGTTGCTGATCATGCCGCGGTCTCGCGAGCCTACGGTTATGGCGAATACGATTCGATTGAGGATTGGCGCGCTGCCGTCCGTTCCGTGCTTGCTTCGGCGGAATCGCTGGAATCACGCGGATTGGCGGGCTATGTGTACACGCAGGTTTCCGACGTCGAAGAAGAGCTCAACGGCCTCCTGACCTACGATCGCCGTCTCAATAAATTCGTGCAATGATTCGCCAAGATTGAGCGTGCGGTCATGGAGGCCATGGCGGTCATGGAAGTGTTCTGCTTCTTGCGTTTCGGCGGCGCGTTCGGTACGTTGGGAACGGCGGTCGTTATGACTGCGCTATGCAGCGATCCAGAGCGGGGCGTGGTAAGGCTGGGTTGATTTGCATGAAGGTGATCATTTCCGCGCTTGGACGGGCCGCCTGATCGCGCTCGTCAACGAGTATGCGTCGGTGGATGGCTCAGAAGCCGACGTGTTCCGCACCATCGTGCATCTCGAGCGTCGCTTCTTTGAGGATTCCTACCCGCAGCAGTGAGCGGTGGCCGGGGCTAGGCATCGCCGATGAGGGAGCCGCGTTCGTGGATTGTCGGAACTAGTGTGCGGATTACGATGGTGGCCTGGCCTCGCAATGTGAGATCCTCGCCTTGCCTGCAACGGTGAATTTGCGGCGCTTTCTGATAATCCGTGGTCATGGTGCGCCTGATTTCATCTTCCATCGCGTCGATGAATTGAGTATTGACGATTTCCGGCGCACCATATACCGAAATGTCGCGCAGATCCAACAATCCTGCCGGTATGGCCATGACGCGCCCGAGCAACGCGCCCGCTTCGGTGAGAATATGCGTACGCGTGGCGGGATCCTGCGAGATGCGTTGCTGCAGCCTGTCGCCGGAAACGAATGATTCGAGACATCCCTGTTTGCCGCATTTGCAGATTGGCCCGTTCGGGTCGACCACCACGTGTGCGATTTCTCCGGCAGTGAAGGAACTTCCTTCGATGATGACGTCGTTGAGGCATAATGCCGCGCCGACGCCCCGCCCGATGGAGATGAGCATGGAATTGGGGGAGCAGTCGCCGAAGAATCGTTCCGCCACAAGTGCCGCATTGGTGTCGTTGCCTACGATCACGGGCACTCCGGTGGCGTTTTCCACTTTGGTTTTCAGCGGCAGTTCGCTCCACCCCAAGTGCACGGATTTGCGCACCACGCCGTTGGGTTCCACAATGCCGGTCACCGCGATGCCGATGCCAAGGATCGGCAGTGGCGTTGAGCTGATGAGCTGCCTGCAGAGGTCGATCACGTCATTGACGCTGCAGCCATGGTCGACGGGAAGCTCGGTGCGGTCCACGATTCTGCCGGAAAGATCCGCCAGCGCTCCTTTGACGAGCATCGGATTCGACAGGTCGACGGAGACGATTCGCCAGAAATCGGTGTCGATGGCGAGCACTTGCGAACGTTTACCGCGCCCTTCGCGATTGTCTGGTCCGAGTTCGCGCAGAATGCGATTGTCGACCATTTCGCCGGTCACTTCGCTGGTGGTGAAGCGCGAAAGTCCGATGAGTTTGCCGATATTGGCTCGCGACATTTGCGTTGCGGGGAAAAGCTGCTCGAATGCGGCGGTGATATTGCTGATTCGAATATCGGAAGGTGATGCCTTTGCCTGGGTGCCGCTCACGATGTCCTCGCTTTCTTGTGTGGAGCCGATACATATTGTAGTTTGTGGCGATACAAGTGCGTTCTGTAGATTTTACTCATAACGAGACCGCACCTTCGGCCATATGGATCTGAATTACTTCAGCTTTGCAGCCGAAGTGCGTCTCACAATGGGGAACAACTATCGTGATTTGTGAGGAAGGTCCGCCAGATCATGTATATGCGTATGGCCCATACTTGTAGTATGGGCCATACTTTTCGTTCCATGGCTGTGGTGTAGAAATTGATTATTCCTTGACCGCGCCCGCGGAGAGGCCGGACTGCCAGTACTTCTGCAGGCATAGGAACGCGATGACCAACGGGACGATCGTGATCAACGAGCCCGTGATCACCAGGTTCTGGATCGCCTGGCCGCCAGCGGTGCTCGCCTGGTCCTTCCACTGGTTCAGGCCGATCGTCAACGGATACCAGTTCGAATTTTTCAGCATGATCAACGGCAGGAAGTAGTTGTTCCACGTCGCCACGATCGTGAACAGGGCCGTCGTAACGATGCCCGGAGCCAACAGCGGCAGGGACACCTGGAAGAACGTGCGGAACTCCGAAGCTCCATCAACTCGTGCGGCTTCAAGCAATTCCGTCGGAACCGCCTGCTCGGAGAAGATCCACATCAGATACAAACCAAACGGGCTGATCAACGATGGAATGATCATGGCCCACGGCGTGTTCGTCAGGCTGAGCTTGGCGAACAGCAGGAACTGCGGGACCGCCAACGCGATGCCCGGCACGCTGATCGCGCCGATGATGATCGCGAACACGGCCTTGCGGCCCGGGAAACGAAACTTCGCCAGCGCGTATCCGCCCATGATGGCCAGCAGGGTCGCGCCGCCCGCGCCCACGACCACGTACAGGAGCGTGTTGAGCAGCCAACGCCCGAAGATGCCGTCCTGGTAGGTGAACACGGTCTTGATGTTGTCCCACAAAGCGAACGTGCGGCCGAAGCCCAGACCGAACGTGGACGTGAAGTCCGCCTGCGTCTTCGTGGCGTTGACCAGCAGGTACACGAACGGGAACAGGCAGTACACCGCGAAGACCGCGCATACCAAGGTCAGCAGCTTGCTGCGCCTCGGGTTCGACACGTTCGCGAAACCGGACTTCGCCGCGCGTTTGCGCTCCGCCTTCTCATCCATTTCCACGCGCTTCAGGCGCGCCCTCTCGGCCTTCTTCGCGGCCCGTTCCTGCTCTTTAAGCCCTTGGGGAGTCATATACCCCGTCGACATCGCAGCATCGCTCATGATTGTTACGCTCCTTGAAAAATCCATGTCCCATGCAGATGACGTACGCCCCAAGGCGTTACTTCATCTGCTCCTTCATGCTGTTGAGCTGCACCGCGTACGCGATCGC
>OBWO01000601.1_pt1 | contig 20559 bp, 20 predicted proteins | sample 1476401 | NCBI WGS metagenome assembly OBWO01 (sample SAMEA2580091, study PRJEB22360) | human gut metagenome | biome: human gut; feature: human-associated habitat; material: faeces | place: Denmark | collected 2008/2010 | reverse complement strand
CAGATTCATCAACCCCCCCCATAGCGTTATCAAAAAAACCCGCCGCTAGTGGCTTGCGGATCAACAACGGGAAGACCACTAGGCTCACCAAGGTCGAAACCAAATCTATGACCGGCATCTTCCGTAGAAGCCCCTCGTCCATCTCCTCCTCTATCTGACGACGAAGACGCAGGATGGGCTGTATTTTTTTCGGATCTTTCAGCACGGTCTGGAATAAACGTTCCGGATCTCTGTTTAACTCGCCCACCACAAAATTCGGGAACATCGGGTTCGCACGAACAATTCCCATATACAGATCAACGATCACCGGCATTTTCTCCAGCATCGTACTCTTCTCATCCAAAACCCGATCGATGTTCGGCAACAATGAAGAAAGCAATTGTCCGAAAATAGCGTCGAACAGAATCTCTTTCGTCCTATAATAATAATGTAAGGCCGTCCTGCCAATACCCACTTCTGCCGCCACGTCACTCATGGTAGCCGCCTCGTACCCCTTTCGGACAAACACTCGCTTCGCCGCTTCTATGATGCGAGGCTCCATCTCATTCATGTCTTTCGCTTCCATAATTAAATGTTATTTTTTGTTTTGTCACTATCGTTTGTCATTATAGTTTGACACATGCGTCAAAAGTAGTATAAAAAAATTACATAGCAAATAAAACCTAAGTTTTCTTGCTATGTAATCCTTCTTAAATAATTATTGGATCGTGCGAGCCTCAACTCCTTCGGTCGTAATCTCCACAGGATTGATCAATCCCTCCTCGTTAAACGTCATCTTCTCAATACAAGTCTCCCGGTGGTCACGTGTCTTGACCCCGGCCGGCCGGCGATGGTACACGATGTAGTAATCTTCCGAATTCGGCACATGCATGATCGAGTGGTGACCCGCTCCGTTGGCGATATCGAAATTTTGCCGCAAGACCTCCCCGATACGATTGAACGGGCCAAAAGGAGAATCGGAGATGGCGTAAGCGACCTTGTAATCCGGTCCGGTCCAACCACCCTCACTCCACATGAAGTAATATTTACCATTCTTCTTAAACATAAACGGGCCTTCCACGTAATCCTTGGGAGTTACCTCTTTATAAATCGTTCCGTCCTCGAACGGTATAAGTCCGGTAAAGTCTTTATTCAAGCGTACCATGTTGCAGTGTTTCCAACCACCGTAATACATATAATACTCATCATTGTCAGCGTCGTGGAAAACAAACTGATCGATCGGCTGCGCCCCGTTCACGATCTCGTTGATCAGCGGCTTACCCAGCAAATCCTTATAAGGCCCTTCCGGACGATCGCTCACGGCAACACCGATGCCTCCGATCTCTCCCTCGTGCACGTCATTCGCCCCAAAGAAAAGATAATACTTACCGTCCTTGTTGATTACCGAAGGAGCCCACATAGCGATCTTCGCCCATTTCACCTCTGCCGTATCAAGAATGGCGGTATGCTTGGTCCAATTCACCAAATCCTTGGAAGAGAAGCAATCGAAGAAGGTTTGCTTCTCATATAAATCACTCGTAGTCGGGTAAATCCAATAGGTATCCCCGTAAATAATTCCCTCCGGATCGGCGTACCAACCCTCGAATACAGGATTACCACTCTTCGCTACCTCTTCGCTTGGAGCCTGTTTAGGACCGCCGCAGGACATCAAGGCACCGGCCATCAATACTGTGTAAAACAGGCTTTTCTTTCCGTTTATCATCAATAGTAGATTATTTATTAGTAAATCAAATAGTATCTTTTAATTATTCGAGTTCTCCATGTTCTTCGCCAAACCACCTTCCGAGGTCTCCTTATAAAGACTGGGCAAATCATTACCTGTCTGGCGCATCACCTCAACCACCTGATCAAAACTTACCCGGTGTTTTCCGTCGGAGAAGTTCGAGAACGTATTCGCGTCAAGCGCACGGGCAGCAGCAAAAGCGTTTCGCTCGATACAAGGGATTTGTACCAAGCCACAAACAGGATCGCAAGTCAATCCCAAGTGATGCTCCAATCCCATCTCGGCGGCATACTCGATCTGCGCGGGCGTACCACCAAACAACTGACTGGCGGCAGCGGCCACCCCACGGCGAAGCCCCAATGGTGTATAGCGCAAGCCACGCCAACCTCACCTTGGCAACCTACCTCTGCCCCCGATACGGAGGCATTCGTACGCACCACATTTCCAAACAAGCCTGCCGTAGCCAACGCACGCAATATACGGGAATCACGGAACTCACGCGTCTCCTTCAAGTGATAAAGGACCGCAGGCATTACACCGCAAGAACCACAAGTCGGAGCGGTCACGATCTTCCCTCCGCACGCATTCTCCTCAGACACCGCCAAGGCATAGGCATACACCATTCCCCGGCTCTTGATACTGCTGCCATAACCTTTCGCACGGATCATATAATCGGAAGCCTTACGACGAATGCCCAAACCTCCCGGCAAGATGCCTTCCGCTTCCAGGCCACGACGAACCGCATCCTGCATCACTTCCCATACCTCAGCCAGATAATCCCAGATAGAAGGGCCTTCGTGCTGCTCGACATATTCCCAATAGGAATGGCCAGTCTTCTCACACCAAGCCTGTATCTCCTTGATCGTATGCATATCGTATACTTGCTCCGTCCTCAACTCATTGAAAGACTCGTTCGCCAAGGTTCCCCCGCCGATACTATATACGGTCCACGTATCCAGCTCCTCGCCACTCTCATTATACGACTCGAACAACATCCCGTTCGGGTGGAACGGCAAGAAAGTCTTGGGTTCCCAAGTAATATTTGTCTTCGCGACCGGCTGTAATACCTCAAGAATAGCTGCGTCCGTCATATGGCCTTTTCCCGTAGCCGCCAGACTACCATATAAGGTTACGTTAAAACGAACAGCGCCCCGGTTACGTTCCAAGAACATTTGTGCCGCACGCATCGGCCCCATAGTATGACTACTTGAAGGGCCATGACCCATCCGGTATATTTGTTTGATTGATTCCATCTTTCTTCGATCTAAGTTTTCTTGTTTCTATACTTTAAGGAAAATATTATGTTTATAAAACGCATACAAAAGTACATAAATTACCGATACATTGCACATGGCAATGAGCACCGGATAATAATTTCCTAAATATTGCTGGGTTCCGAAAAACAAGGATTCGCCGATACACCTAAAACTTACCACGTTAGTAAGCATATAAGCCAATATTGAATTCATGCCGTACACTTTCAGCCAAGTCGTATACTTTCGATGCCCTTTATAGTCGATCCAATAATAGAACAACCCCATAAGCAAGAAACAGTACCCACTGCTCACCAATACCATCGAACTGGTCCACAGTTTCTTAATAACAGGAAGCTCGATACCCCAAAGCCATCCGGCGATAACCATACCCAGACCAATACCGAATAACATCCGTAATTTGAGCCGCTCGGAATATAATTTGTTCTTTAGGATATATCCGGCGAACAACCCGGTCAAGACGGTTACCCCGAAATTCAAGCTGCTCAGTATCCATGTATAACGATACCAAGTAGCGAATATCACCTCCCCGTTCTCCACCGTCGCCCCATCCCGGAAACGTCCCAGTACGGTGCGATCGATCCATTCGGCCAAATTACTATCCGGTGTGCACGAACCTCCCCCATAGTTACCGACTGTAATAAACTCCATCGTTCCCCAAAAGATTAATAAAAGAGCCGCCGCTATACCGATCTGTACCCGTATCTTTACATGCAAGAATAACAAAGAAGCAATCAAATACCCCATAGCGATCGACTGCAAAGTATTTGAATACAAATAAACCCGGTCCGGGTCCAAAGCCAATAAATTACCTTGGCACATCATACCGAAGACCCAAAGCAGTAGCACCCGTTTCCCGATCCGCCGATATACCGCCATCTTATCGGGCATATCCTTATAACGAGACAGAGAGAAAGGCATGGAAACTCCCGCCATGAATAAGAATAAGGGCATCACGAGATCCCACGTAGAGAATCCCTCCCATTCCACATGCGAGAATCCCCACATAAAAGAATTAAACCAAGGCATATCAATCGCATGGGCCAGCGGATGCAACACCATCTCCAACACCACTAAGCAAAAAAGGTCGAAGCCACGGAGTACGTCCAATGACTCCAACCGATTTAATTTCTTCTTCTCCATCCGTTTATTATACTTTCAAGAAAATACGTTGGCGATATAAGAAATACAAGAATCCCCAACAAACAGCGATATATGCGATAGCGCTAACCAAAGGCTGGGCGGTCTCGGGCATCAACTTCGCCAGCCCTCCGAATATAGCCTCGGAAGTATAGGAGAAACGGATGAAACGCTGTGCCAAATAGATCGTAATAGAGTTCATGCCGATCACGGTAAAAAACAAGGTCCATTTACGCCACCCCAATACATCTATGATATAGAAGAACAAAGCAAACATCCAAATGGAATAAGCACCTACTACACAGACAAAAGAGCTTGTCCATAGCTTCTTATTGACCGGAAAGACCAAGCTCCATAACAAGCCGACGATCAACAATACAGCTCCCGCTCCTACTAAACAAAGCACTTTCTTTCGGTCGGTCAGCCCCTCTTTCCGTAACTTAATCCATTCACCGGTGAACATACCCAACATTGCCGTGGCAATTGCGGGAACGGTGGAGAATAAACCCTCCGGATCAAAAACAGTCTCGTGCAAACGTCCGGGAAGAAACAGGCGGTCAATATACCCTACCAAGTTTCCCTCGAGCGTGAACGGCCCCGCTCCACCGGCGTCCGGCACAGGCACAAAAGCCATCGCCAGCCAATAGCCAACCAAGATAAGAACCGTTATCCCTGCACGCGCTTTCCAACCGAAACGGACAAACAACAAGGCCGCGAACATCCATCCCAACCCGATACGCGCCAGCACGCTTGCGCAACGCAGGTGGTCAAATTCAAACGACAATAGCCCGTTATATACCAATCCCAAGAAAACCAAGGTAATCCCCCGACGGACGATCTTCTTATAAATCGCCCCTTCCGTCATACCTTTTCCTCGTTGCTTCTCTAGTGAGAACGGAAACGAGATACCCGCAATAAAGAGGAACAATGGGAAGATCGTGTCGTGATGCGCCAATCCGTTCCATTCCACATGTTCCATCTGCCCGGCTATCGCCTGAAAAAAAGGATTCGGAAACAATGTCGCCAAAGCGACAAATAAAGAAGCACCGCCCATAATAAAGAGCATGTCAAAACCCCTAAGGGCATCCAATGATTGCAACCGCTGGGGTTGTTGTTTTTGTTTTTCCATATATCTGCTTATATTTAAAGTCAACACAAATATAAGGAAACTCGTACATATACGGATGAGGTTTGATATAAAAAGGGCGATATTCTACTTTTCCATAAGCGTGAAGTAGAATATCGCCCTTTTTATATCAAATATCTTCCTGTCAAGTATCTGTTCGATGACAAGTCCTATTTCAATTGCCTGATTTGTTCAACAGGCTAAGCAAGCTTCTGTGCGATTTGCCGCTCATCCAAACCATCTTGTTCCAACATCCGAATCATGTTTCGGATAAGTTGATCCTTTTGTTGGATTGCCTCATCCTTTTGCTGGATCAATTGATCTTTCTGCATGATCACCGTATCACTCACCTCGATCTCCGAAAGAATCTCATCCTCCACATCCATGGAACGACGAACATCCGGAGCGCCCCCCGCCTTAAGCAAACGGGTCAAGACCGGTACATCCTCCACTTGAAACAGGTTTTCATCTATTTCCAACAAATGGTCGTCACCCTCCACACGGCAGTCTTGATCGAAGATATTGAGCAACCGCTCCAGACGATTACGGGTATGCTTCTTCAAGAATGGGATTTGAACGATGATACGATCATGCGTTAGACTCTCAATGAAACGGTCCTTCCCCGCTATCACGTTGTCCTCATAATCCAAATAACGGCGACGGACATAAATGACAGGTTCCTTCAACTCGCCCAACGTATGCCCCAAGATATAGATGGAGATAATTGGCAACCCATATTGCGAGTCCACCCCTTTGCGAACATTCTCCCTGTTCAGGTAATGCGTACCCAAATACTGGCAGAAACGAATCGTCTCGGTCGGCAACCAAGTCTTTTGCAACTCGATCAAGACTAGATGCTCCTCTCCTTTCTCATCCAGTATCTTTGCGGAGGAATGATTGTATCTTTCCGAAGCAGTATATATCCATTGGCACTAGCAGTGGAACAACTTTGATCACGCTTTTCTAAAAAAGATTAAAATAAATCCATCTGAGTCCTTTACGGGTCTAAAATGACTGCTTACTCCCTATTTTCCCCACTCCTTTATCATCTGCTCATTCCGCAGACGACAAATCAATAGTTGCCCATTCTTTTCAGCTACAATATAATCCTCAAGTCCTTCAATCACTACCTTGCGTTCATCCGAGGTATGCACAACACATCCAGCACAATCGACCATCCGTACCTCTGGTCCCACGACCGAATTACCATCCGCATCTTGAGGTAACAGGGAATGTAGTGATCCCCAGCTACCCAAATCACTCCAACCAAACTCAGCAGACAGCGTATAAACCTTCTCGGCTTTCTCCATCACCGCATAATCTATCGAGATCTTTTCGCAAATAGGGAATAGTTTTCCTATTACTCTTTTCTCATCAGTCGTATAGAAGCTCAAACTCATCTTATCCATCACTCTCGCCAGTTCCGGTGTATATTTACGGATAGCCTCCATGATCATGTCTACATGCCACACAAAGATACCCGCATTCCAAAAATAATGGCCATCAGCCAAGTAATCTTCTGCCACCTTTCGGTTGGGTTTCTCCTCGAATGCCTCAACCTTTACAATCTCATTCTTCATGGAAGAAGAAAATGCTTTTATATACCCATACCCGGTTTCCGGTCTTGAAGGTTTGACCCCTATCGTCACGATCGCCTTTTGCACTTCCGTAAAAGAAAGCGCCTGCGCAATCACCCTTCGAAACTCGACCACATCGATCACCAAGGCATCCGAAGGAGTCACAACGATATTAGCATCAGGATACTTATACTTGATCTTCCAGCAAGCATAAGCGATACAAGGAGCCGTGTTACGAGCCTCCGGCTCAGCAAGGATGTTCTCTATCGGTATTTCCGGTAACTGTTCCTGCACGATCCCCACATACCGTTCACTCGTCACCACCCAAAAATGATTTAAGGGACACAACGAGGAAAAACGTTCCACGGTGAGTTGGATCAATGATTTCCCCACGCCCATCACATCAATAAATTGCTTAGGATATCCGGGCGTGCTCATCGGCCAAAATCGGGAACCAATTCCTCCGGCCATGATGACGATATGCGTGTTGTTTATTTGCATTTTCAACTCAATATTAACAATGATAATTTTTTATTCACCCTCTATAAACTTCCAAAATTGCCTCTCAACAATCTCACTTGAAAAATAATTAATGATATATTTCCTAGCCAATTGCCCCATTACAATTCTTCGATTACGATCCGACAATAGGCTACAAAGACCCTCTATCCATTGATTATCCTCATTAAAAATAGCTATTTCATCATTACAATTAGTCAAGCCCTCTGCTCCTATAGAAGTTGTAGCCACACAACAACCATAAGACATAGCCTGAATAATTTTATTCTGCACTCCTGCGCCAATAAGCATAGGAGCTATTACCACTGAGGACTGTAGAAAAAAAGGCTCAACCTCATCAACGAAACCTGTTACCACGACATGTTCTCCGGCCAAGTTTCTCACCTTTGCATTAGGATGTATCCCTATAATCAAAAATTGCAACAACGGGAAACGATCAATAAGTGAAGGCAAGATATGATTAACAAAGTACGTAACAGCCACAACATTGGGCTCATAGTTCATTTTACCCACAAACACGATTTTATTATCAACTTCATGCTTGCAACAAAGAGGCACACAGGGTATACTAACCTTATTACCTACAGTATAAATTCTATCGGACATTTTAATATATAATTCTTATCGACATCTGATATGATAGCGCAACGATCAAAACTATCTAACAAAATTTGCTCATAACGTCTGCAACGCTTAAAATCTATCTTATATACAAATCGCTTAAAGCCTTTTGTTCTAGAAGCTGCATTCTCATAGTTCATAGATATAGCATCCACAAAATCAATACATTTTACAGGCCCGGAAATAGTACGGACATACTCTGCCGTACGAATATTATTACAAAAAACAATATCATATTCCCCGGCATGAGAGCTTATATAATCACGTAAGGAATCACTATAATAGTAGTTCACCTGCAATGGTAAAGAATTGAATGCAGCACGTAGAGTTTGCAAACAGCTCTTCCATTTAGGCATAACAACCTCTTTTACCTTATTCACTTGTGGTAAATAGTTTTTCACTTCATCTTGAGAAGAAACATCTGTGATGTAGATAACATCCACTATACATCGTTTCACCAAAAACTCCAACTGCTGAGCAGTTCTAATTCTTCCCCCATCTACCGTAGGATAAATTCTTCGAGATGAGATAAACAATACTTTTTTCATGACTATTTATTTATAACTCTATTTATATACACCAACAACCGTAATGTTCTCCGGAACTGATTTCAGAATCAAACTACAGGCAGCAACCTTCACATTATCAAAGATTTTCACTCTACCTAAAATACAATATTTTGCGCCAACATATAATTATTAGCTAATATTGGAGCATCAAAGCTTCTGGTTTCTATACACCCTAGTGTTACCTCATGATAAATAACAGCATTTATCCCTATGCGTACGTTACCATGTATGATAATCATAAAGAGATGAGGAAGTCGTAAAATAAGTAAAGTCTCCTTAGTAAATAAAGTAGGGAATATCTGCAAACAAAAAACAAGTTGTATAAACGACTTTCTAATCACACTGAATATATATTTCAATTAGCCCGTCCTCAATATAGACAACAGATTATCAGTATGGAGAGAATAGCATTTTTTACTTTATTCGGCGTAGATTTTTAAACATACATTTTTAACTATTTTAGACTGTTTGTTCCAATCATCAAATCTATTGATGATAGATGAATAGTCACAATCCATTTTCTTGCCGTTAAGAAAGTCATCAATCGCAGTTCGGATACCGCTTTCTGTTGGATCGATAAGCCAACCTTTATCTTCTAATATCTCTGGGATTGATGTCACTCTTGATGCAATAATAGGTTTCCCACAAATTGCTGCTTCGATAATAGGAATTCCAAAACCCTCAAAACGAGAACAAAATAGAAAGCATTTGCAACCAAGATAATAGGTGATAAATTCTTCATCTGGAATCCCATGGCGAATAAAAATCACATTGTCAGGACTTTGCAAACGTAATAGTGAATTTTCCGACACACCTGCTACTAACAGCTGTTGATCTGGAAAATATCGTCCAAAGACATTCATCAATACTGCCAAGTTCTTGCTAGGAGCATCGCCTGATACAGTAAAAAAATAATTATTGCATTTTTTCAATTCATATCTTTTCTTGACCACAAGATCAGCCATATTTCCCACACAGTTATAAGTCACTTCAATAGGAGCCTGAATATTTAAGAATTTAAGCATCTCACATTTAGAAAATTGCGACACAGTAAAAAATACTGCTACCTTCTTGTGAAAATAATTTAGAATAAGACGGCGATACATCGCACCTACCTTTTGGTTCATTTTCATACCTCTTTGTAATGGGTAAAAGAAAATCATGTCATGTACTGTAACGATAAGCTGGGTTTGTTTCGGTACTACCAACGGATAAGTATTATAAGGGCTCCAAAACACATCACAACATTCTTTGTACAGAACCATGGGTATAGCAAATTGTTCACCAAGAATAAAATTCTTAGTCGCTATTTTTACAAATCTAATATTGGAATTAACAGGCAAGTCTATATTTATCTTCTCATCAACAATGAGAAGATAATCATTTACCGTATCTAATTCCAATAATCCTCTCACAATTTCACGACAATAACGAGCCATACCTCGACAAGATCTATTAGCAAGTCTATAGTCAATTCCTATTTTCATTTTCTATCGTTTTCTATTAAAATTCGATATAACATATTGCTCTTCATCATTCATCTATCGACAGTATTTATGAAAGAATTCAATCGATCTCTAAATATTTCATGAGTATATCTATTCATAAATACAGTATAAGTATAATCATTGAACACATTACGCTGAAGCCTTTGGATAGCTTTAATAAACTCATACGAATTATTACACAGTGCTCCTATTTTATTTAAATCTCCCTCTATTCCAACAAAAGCCTCATCTGTACCAATTATCGTTTTACCAAAGCTCATAGCTTCAACTGTTTTCGTCTTCATCCCCGAACCACTAAAAATAGGAGCGATGACAGCTGCCGCTTCTAAATAATAGGGATCAACATCATTAACATATCCTTCAAAACTAACATTTTCAGGTAAGGACAGATTAATCAGAAGATGATTATTACAACAGCCCCCTACGATTTTCACATTAATATCAATATAGGGAGCAACTTCTGTAATAAACCATTTCACGCCTTCCACATTTGGAAAAAAATCAGAACCAACAAAAAGTAAATACTTACCAATAACATTTATCTTTGGTAATTTACGCATAGGAAATGTAATAGGCAAAATCAGATTAGCTTTCCGATTATACATCTTTTCCAACTCATCATTATCACGTTTATTTAAAGAAATTATATAATCAGAGTATTTTACAGATAATCTTTCATTGAATTGCACAAAACGATAGCATAAATAGGAAACAATACCTCTATTAGTATTATATTTTTGTTTATATAATAATGTCTCAATATTATGCATATGTAGAATTATATTACCTCCTATTTGTGATATTTTTTTTATAATATAACCCGAAAGACTTCCTTCTATAAAGATAATCGAACACTTATTTTTAGTCTGTAGTTGAAGTATATTTTTCTCTTGTTGAGGTGTAACACCATAACTAGATAAAGTCAACAAAGAAAGAATAACATTTTTCATTGTCGTTTTAGGTAAATACTCAATTATCACATTTGACTTACCATAAAGTTCCTGCAATATGGATAGATTTCTTTTATCCACACTTGCTCCACCCGACAGCTCCTTTTGGGGTTCCCTAGCAATATATAATATTTTCGACTTCATAAACAAAATTTCTATAAAAAACAACTATAATCTGGCATTAAATCATCAACCTGCTTATCAGTTAAATTAATAGAGTTACAATTACGTTGTGTCAATTTTAAAAGACATTTTAACAACCCATTTATATCTAAAAAATATGCATCATCTCCAAACAGGTATTCATATTGCCTTAACATTTCTATATCAGACATCAATACTGTTTTTCGACAAGATATAGCTTCTAACAAGACTCCACTCACGCGGTATTTATAAGATGCAGGATAGGTGATAAGAATAGCATTACTACACATGAAAATAGATTGATAATCTTCATCTAAAATATAATCTTTCAATATTACAATATTAGAAGAATTACACTTCAATGACTTCGACCGTATTACTATAACAGTTTTTGTTTCTTTCAGAAATGAATCAACTTCTAACGAATTAATAAATTCACTAAGAAAGATATCATCTGAACTAACAGCTGATGGAGAGAATACAACATATTTAAAATTTTTTAAAAAACATAAACTCTTTCTACACGAATATGTATCAATCAGACCATGCTTTACAACAATCGAATTATATACATTTAAACTTTCAAGATAATTTTGTATATATGATTCCATAACAATCTGTATATGTTTTTTAGATATTTTCTTAAAAAACCACAACTTAATCTTATTAGACAGTCCAGAAATATTAATATGATTAATCAAATACGATGATGGAAAATTGACAAAGAATAAAGAAATTTCATCATAATATGAAAGTATTATCTTATCATATTTATTCAAATCAATATTCTTTTTTATTTTAAATAGCACTATAGCCAAATATACTCTAAACCAAAATCCTCCTTTATGCTTCTGCTTCAAAACAATAGTATAAACCAATTCATCTGGACGGATATTTAAACCTATATCATATCCTTCTTTAAAAACAAAATCAATCTTCGCCCCTATTTTCCTTAAGGCACTTACATGCAAACGATTAAAATTAGCATGAGAGAGAAAACAAATAGGATCAATATACAAAATATTCATTATTTCCGTCTTTAATTAATCAGATCATACATTATTTATTAGCAATATAAACAAACTTATTACTTTCTATATACATACTCCCATACAAAATAAAAATAAATGAAACTAATGCAATTGGATTAAAATAAAAGCTATAGCAAAACAATGCTACACCTGCAAAATATAAAAAGCAAGTTTTTATCCGTATTAATGATAATAGACCTAATCGTAATATCATAAATAGACCAATAACACCATTATACAATAAAGCACAAGGGAAAACAGTATGGGCACTGTTATATCTTCCTAAAGCGATAACTTCCGTAGAATAAGCACCAGCTAAAGTTAACGTTCTAAAGATTCCTAAGTAATCAAAAAAATAGCCTCCATATCCTTTACCTAACATCAATCCTAAAGGGTTATAAATTCCTTGATAGCATATATTTAGAAATTCTCCAATTCTAACAAGAGGAGATTCTTGAATAGATTGTATACGAGTCAAAAAAGCGCCTTGACCATTAATCAAATTTACTAATGAAATCATTTCAGTGAATTTATTCACTGCTAGCTGTGAAGCAGATGATACTTTTCCAACAATGTATGACACTACACCTAAACTTAAAAAAGGAAATCCTAACTTAACATATTTATATTGAGGACTTGTATATAATATATATATATAAATCACCAAACAAATAGCCATCATCATAAAATGGATCCCTCTCCCTCCAACATAAAGATTAACAGCATAACATATAATAGATATTAGAAAGAGAAATCTACATCCTTTCACTTGAAATAATGCAATCAAAAGACTAGGAACCAACACATATACATCATGATATATAAAAGCATCTACTGTTCCATACTTAAAAGAAACACCCAAAATATTAAAACAAAATGCGCAAGCAATAGGTGCTGCAACAATTAGATATATAGCATTTTCATAATAAAGTCTCAAGTATACGCAAGAACAAAGCCGCAAAAGAATTTCCGTATAAATTATAGCAGAAATTATATACACCAGTGGAGTTAATATAGCCTTAAATTCATAATCATAGAAACAAACTCCAAATACCCCTATTATAGTCCCACTAATAGCAAGATATATAAAAACCTTATATGCTTTATATAACAGACCAAAATGAGCTATCTTAGGATATCTAAGTCTTACAATAATATACAAGAGTAGTCCTATAATCTGGTTTACGCCAACCAAACCTATTATTTTTAATTTATAATATGAATAAACAACAGTATCATTACCCAAACCTGTTGTTACATCAAAACATAAAACCATAAATACCAAATGCAAAAATACCGCTTTCTTTAAATTCCCCTTTAAAACAAATAGTAATACAACTAATATTTCAAATATTGTTGGTATTATTAACATTAAACTCTTAGCAAGTGCAATATTAAGCACCATTCCTACAATATATATAAATATTAAATACTTAGAATAACATGGTAATATTATCTTACTTTCCATCTATAGAATTTTGAATAAATAACAACGAACACTTTTTCTTATCTTGCATAATATTATTAACTTTACAATAATCTACAACAAGATTCTTATCAATCCTATATTTATCAGATATAAGATGTTCATCTAGAGCAAACATAGTTAATAATGATGTAATTCTACTAGAACCTCTATCCTTATTATCAAACACATAAAAATTTTTTTGATATATTATAGAGAATACACTTCCATGAAAAGAATCAGTGAATATATAATCAGCATGTTTGAACAATGTCAACCATGTTGATATTGATGGAAAAATACAATCTCGTATATTACATCGTCCTCTCACTCCATAATCTGGAACTGTAACCGAATATATATCCAACCCTCTTTCTTTAACAAAATCATTAATAACCTTCAATTTATAGTTATTAGGATCTAGCAAATAGACTAACACATAATTTGAAGTTGGAATTCTAGAATCAATTTCATTTTTATCTATAATTTTGTCATAATCTAATTTATCGAGTAGAAGTGTAGGATCCAGTACTTGAACAGACTTTCTATTAAAATATTTATTACACAACATTACTCCCTCTTTCTCTCTAACTGAAACAGCTCTAAATAAGGTCAGCAATTTAGCACATCGTTTTACTTCTATATCACTATAGTTTATCTCTGATTTTCCAAATGAAGCAGCGTAAGAAATTCTAGGTTTATATACAGGCAAAAAATCAAAATAATACAGTTTTACATCTGGTATATAATCTTTTCTCCAAACTTGATCGCTTCCTACTATATAGAAGTCATATTGTTCACCTATTATTTTTAAATCTCTATAACTATATACCCTTTTTGTCAGACATAAATGATTTCTAATAAAATCCCATGTATGTAAATCCATAATCATTTGTTCTCTCTGATTAGGCCAATGTCTAAAAGGATCAATATCTTTATTTAGTACATATTTTTTCACAACACTAAATAAAAAATATTTTATTCTACTTAAAAAAGAAATTGTGTTTTTGCGAATATCAATAGTACATACTTCATATCCCATATACATCAAAACCCTCTGTAAAGCATAAGCTTGCATCAAATATCCAAAATTTGAATGAAGAGGATAAGTTAATATACAAATTTTCATAACAATGATATATAATAATAATTTCACTTACCAAACAAAACAAAACTCAATCTTTTCGATTGACAAACAAAGTAAATAGCACAAACAGAAATAATTAAAACTATCATAGAGATAACGGGACAAACAACAAAGTTAAAAAACAGATCATTAAGATCATCACAATCCACAAAACAGGTCATTATAACACAAACTAAAATTGTTTGAAGTATATAAATTCCCAATGTATATTGCCCAAATAAAGATATCATATTAATAACTTTATTATCTCCTATTGCTTTATAAAATGCATTAAAACAACCAATAAAAGTTAACGAGCCAATTATTCCAAGCCCAATTTTGCACAATCTACCATACCAATACAATCCAATATCTATCCAATCTTTTGACAAAATCGCCCTTCTAAAATTTATACAATTCATAATACTCCAATCAGATAAAAATAAAAGAACCAGAAATACACATCCTATTAAAATCCAATACTTACATACCAATTCCTGCAACTTAAAAGTTCTATTTAATAAAATACCGAACATAAAGCAAGGATACATAACAGGGATATTATAAACAGGCACAAATTGGGACACGATAATAGATAGTCCTATCAATAAAAAATTTGAAAATTGAGTATATAAGACTATATATGAAAATATATAACAAATAAAACAACTTTTTAAAAACCAAAACGAGTTAATAAAATCATAACTCAAAGGATTATTAAAATATGGTTCAATAAGCACAATTATAATTGTCCAAGAAAACATTGGTAAAATTAGTTGTTCACTCTTTTTAGTAATTAATTTCACGAAACTTAATTTATTAGATGAAACAGAAAAAAAACCAGAGACTATCATAAACAAAGGCATATGAAAAGAATATATAAAATACCACATAGGTTCTTCTGGAGGATATCTAGAAATTAAATATTGAATACAATGCCCCCATATTACAAGATATATTGCAAACAGCTTCAGAACATCAAATTGAGGCATCCTTTTATATGCTATTTTTGTATTTTCCATAACAATAATGTTAGTACTCAAAAAAGGTAGACCCTTTTGAATAGGTGTCTTTACAAGCACCTACATACTGAGTTGTTGAAAATTCGTTATATTTATTAACCATTGGCATACTGCCAATCTGATTTTGTTCGAACGCAGGCTGAAAAAATCCCTACAACCGTTAAATATTTTAGCTAAAAAACTTATCAAGATATTCTCAGGAAAACCCTCCTTGCAGTTTTACCGTACTATGGTAGGCAACTGCCACCTCTACACCTTCGTCACTGCCAAAGTGGAGTGTCGAGTTACGCAGTGTTGTCAAGGGATCGACTGCATCAAGTCTCATCGCAATGCACGATGGAATCATTCTCCTAGGCCACTTACTTCAGTACCGCACCCTGTTGATCCAAAGACTTCTCACCTTTCTTCAGCCAATTTCGTAATATGTCGGGAAGTACCGCTACCGCATCCATCCCTAATATACTATGCCATCGGATACCACGTCAGGTCACTCCCCACCACAAGAACGTTCAAACTCTCCATCTTCACTATCCTCATCGAATAGTATTTACAAACAGAGGTTTTCACGATCTGCTTATTCACAAAATGCTCAAATAAGGAATTCCACCCCTCGCTCCATCTCCAAAACTTCCTCTTACGAGAGGGAATGAGCCAAAGAGCCAACGACTTAAGCTAGGAAAGAATGAAAAGATAACAATTAGGGTATGGCAAAACATCTATTGTCACTGGCTCATGTCCCAAACGGATAAGCACCTGCTGCAAAGCCCAGTTCTGTAACACACCCCCGTAATTACCACGGAGCGGCTGGGTCAAGATTCCTATTTTCATGATCTCAATATGTTTAAAATACGACTTACGATGCCTCTCATCCGTTGCCTATAGCTCAAACAGCATAACTTTTCGATCTTTTCGGATAACATCCCTTCCTGATTCGCATAAAAGGAATTCCGCTTCTCCGTCAATCTCACCGCTCTCTCGATAGACGGGTTATAACGCAAAACAGACTCATAATCCACGACACGATTATCCAACCTCATTCCCCTAAAAAGATTTACACCACTTTCCGTACTCACTATCACCACGCTCACCCCCCTGTCATCATCCATCTCCGGCATCACATTTTGTATTCCCCAAAAGTCTCCGATCGTGACATCACTTCCACTCTTAAAGTTCTTTGCCGGACAAGCGTGGCAACTCGGGCGCAAATACAGATCCGCAAGGAATCCTCGCAGGAATATATTCTTGTTTAGAGGTTCTGAGAGCAAAACTGTATTTTTTGCTCCGTGCCCAATGGCCACGGAGAGGGTGAGAGCAAAACTGTATTTTTTCCAACCTAAGCGTTTGTCTCTAAACGAGATGCTCTCTATACGAGCATCTCGTTCTTTTATATTAGGGTGAGACAAAACTGAATTTTTTCCGCCGCACTGACGTGCGGTTTCCTCCTTCAGGTATTTCCGCCATACGCCCGGACTCGGAACACCGTGACAGATAAAATCCACCGTCAAGAGATTATCATACTCTTTCCGCAGGAAACGTTTCAAACCAGCTATCTGGCAGGGTGTCCCGGAGAACAAAACCTTTCGGCCCGCTTTCAAGAAATATTCCGCTTTTTTAAAACTATCTCCTATCCGACTTTGCACATACTTGCTACCTCGAAAAGCAGCCAGCCCCTCTTTCGTATCCGTATAATCGTGAAACACCGACCAGTCCTCATCGAACTTAGCCCCAAATACAACGCCATCCTCGTTAATCACGTTTTCCGCCAGTGCGGTAAATGCACCGCCGCTGGAACTTGATAAACGGATTTTATCATCTTTATGTTTCGCCGCATAAACAGTTAATGGCTTACGATCCTCCCCGTGATGGATTACGGGACAGACTTTTTCACACAAACCACAATCCACACAAAGAGACATATCAACCTCCGGATAAAGGAAGCCTTCCCCATCCTCCTGCATCGTTACGCATGACTTTGGACAACTCTGGACACAAGCACCACATCCACAACAGTCTCGTTTTTCTCTTATTTGTATCATAAAATTTATAAATCAGAGATCGCTACGCCTTCCCAACAACCGAAAAGGAGACAAAAACAACTCCCGCTCATTCCCGTTCATGCTAATTGACCAAAACAGAGGTATATAAAACAGGGCAAACAAGAAAGCGGAACTAATGAACATGATAGGATTAACGAGATTAATCATCAACACATCTATGAGCCAAAGGCTTACGAGGATGAGCACAAACGGAACGAACGACATCCTCGCAATCTCTCGCCAAAAACGAACGATATCTATCCTCTGACAACGACTGTAATAAATATTCATCACCAACCCCTGTCCTAAGATCAAGGCACCCGCCGTAGCGTAAGCACATCCCATCGCTCCCCATCCTTGAGCTCCATAGACGGAGAAGATCAAGCTTAAAAAAGCAATTATAACGTAACACACCGAACGGAAACGCATCTGATTCCTAGCCTGGAGAATCGTAATGCCCAGGTTCTGTATCAAGGGGATTAACAGCGCAAAAAAGAATAACAACGATATATAATAAGCCGCCTCATACCCTTCCCCCGCCCACAACCGGAGAAACGCACGACCAAAAACCACGAAAGCCGAAAGAACGAAAGACATCACGATATATTGGATACGTCCCGTACGGATGAATAAATCCGATATATCACGATCGCTTCCGCCACGGGTCACCATAGCCGTGACTTTCGGAAGGAACACCCCGCTTATCGCCGAGGAAAACAGCATGAACATATGTGTCAATTGAATCGCCACGGAATACACCGCAACCGTCACTGTGCCCCTATACATTCCCAGGACGAACTGCCCCGTACTCCAGTAAATCCGGTCCATGATGGCATTCAAGAAAAGCCAAAAGCTATAAACCGATACTTCCTTAAGAAAAGAAGGATTAAAACGACCGAAACGCAGTTCTATAAACAACTTGCATCTACAATAATAAAAATGAGTAAACAACGTAGCGACGTTGAACAAGGTCGTGACTACTACCATCGCCACCGACTTATAGCCGACAACCAAAAGTAGAATCATCACAACAGGATTCAATGCACTGCGGACAATACTCACCAAACGCTGGAACACGAAACGCTCGTAGGCCGTCATGATACTACCCCAAATGCTCATTGGAAATGTAAAAGCCAAATTGAACGTCATCAACCACAACATGATACGAGTCCGATATACCTCCGAGGCAGTCATATTTACGGAGAATATCCGTTCCACATTTAGAGCCAGCAAAGACCCGGCAATCACGGCTACCAATCCGATCCCGATATACAACAGGAAGAACATCCCGAACATCTCCTGTTGCTCACGCTCCTTCCCTTCCGAACGGAACTTAGCCGTATAACGCACGATTGCATTGCCAAAGCCCAAGTCTAATACGGTCAGATAAGCGATGATAGATGATGCCAAGGAATACAATCCATATTCCGACTGGCCTAGCATACGCAACATGTAGGGAGTATACAAAAGCCCTACAACCATGTTTAAGCCAATAGAGACATAAGATAGGAAAGCTCCCGCTTTAAGCTGATTTATTGCCATAATAATGGGTATACAAGACACATCATCACGTTTTGTCTTAGATTATTGGAGGCCCCCTCCGTTTGGGAATCTATTATCCCCATGCAAGGAAAGCCTGCGTTCCCTTATCGGGGAAGACACTATTCCCCGATAAGGGAATAGCGACTTCCCAAATCTTGTCAAATCTCATCCGGACTCTCGCTATCGCCACCGCCTTCCGCAGGTTTACCGCCGACCCAGATCTGCGTGCTCACGCTACGGGGAGTTTTCAAGATATGACCTGAGTTCGCAAATTGCGTCGTCACCGTCAGCGTATACTCTCCTTCCGCCAGATCCGCCGGCAGGAGCAACGTGAGCGAAGAAGGATTGTTGATGGTGATCAGATCGTCCGTCAGTTTCGTGACGGACTTCGACTCACTGGTCAGCGTAACGCCTACCGACTCGTCGTCGCCAACCACTTTCAGCATGGCGCCACGCACGAAGAAATTGCGGCCCGCCGTGGCGCTGCCATCTTTCAAGCCGGTCTTCTTATCCTCGGTCTCGAGGATGTACATGATATTCGATTTCTCGCCGAGGATCTCCACCGCGGTCTGGGCGATCGCCTCGCGCAACGCCTTGTCCTGCGTAAGGGAGACGTAGATGGAGTTCTTCTCCTTGTTCCATACGCCGCCCTCGATCACGCCGGTCAGTTGCGCAACGGCTCGGAAGAGACCCGTGTTCACGCTGTAACCGTTCAAGATCAAGTCCATCAATATCCGGTTGTAGAGTGTCACCGAGTGACGCATCGTCTCGGGACGCAGACCGGTGTCTTGTTTTTGCATCTCTTCAAGAACATCATCTAGATTCAAACTTCCCGTTGAATGCAACAACAGGATCTTGTCCGTCTTGTTGTCGGCGGTCACCGAATTGTCGATGAGCCAACCTTTCAGTACTTTTTTCATGATATTTTAATTTAAGGGAGAGGACTTTATTACCCTCTCGATATTGATCGTTTATTTCTTTTTCTCTCCGGCCTCGAAACCATAGCCGTAGCCGTAGCCATAACCGTATCCCTTGCCGTAGCCGTATTTCTTCCCGTAACCGTAGCCGTAGCTGTTCTTGCGCTTGCTCATGTCAAGGCCGTTGATGACCGTCGCGAGCTTCGGGAACTTACGCTCACGCCGCAACACGTTGATGTAGCTGAAACCGGCCTTCGGTGTCACGTCCG
>OBWO01000591.1_pt1 | contig 20872 bp, 22 predicted proteins | sample 1476401 | NCBI WGS metagenome assembly OBWO01 (sample SAMEA2580091, study PRJEB22360) | human gut metagenome | biome: human gut; feature: human-associated habitat; material: faeces | place: Denmark | collected 2008/2010 | reverse complement strand
GCGAAACAGCGGGGGGGTTTTTTTGGGCCGGTCGGGCAAGCCGCCAATATCATCGGCGTGATGCTTGCCGCTCCCGTGAGCAACCGCATCGGAAAGAAGAAGACCTATATGTGGGCCATGATATGGGCCACGCTGCTCAGCATCGTGTTCTACTGGTTCGACCGCGACGACATCGCATTGATATTCACCTTCCAGGTACTTATCAGCATCTGTGCAGGCAGCATTTTCCCGTTGCTTTGGAGCATGTATGCCGATTGTGCGGACTACTCGGAACTGAAGACAGGCAACCGCGCCACGGGTCTTATCTTTTCGTCATCGTCCATGAGCCAGAAGTTCGGTTGGGCCATCGGGAGTGCCGTTACAGGCTGGTTGCTTGCCTATTTCGGTTTCCGGGCCAATGCCGTGCAAAACGAGCAGGCCATTCAAGGCATTAAAATGTTTCTGAGTTTCCTGCCTGCCGTGGGAACCGTGCTGAGTGTCGCGTTCATCAGTCTCTATCCGCTGTCCGAGAAGAAAATGAAGGAAATCACGGAAGAGCTGGAAGAACGAAGAAGAAATTAATATTTGATTATGAAAAAGAGAATGGAAACAACGATATTTCAACTCAAGAAAGAGGTGGAGGAAATACTTACCACCAACATCCTTCCCTATTGGATGGATAAAATGACAGACGTACAACATGGCGGATTCTATGGTCGCATCAACGGACAGGAGGTATTGATGCCCGAAGCCGAGAAAGGAGCCATCCTGAACGCACGTATTCTTTGGACTTTCTCTTCGGCCTATCGTCTGTTGCACAAGCCAGAATACCTGGAAACCGCCACCCGTGCCAAACGCGAAATCATCGACCGGTTCTACGACAAGGAGTTTGGAGGAATCTATTGGAGCATCAGTGCCGAAGGCCGTCCGCTAGACACCAAGAAGCAAATCTATGCCATCGGGTTTGCCATCTACGGGCTCAGCGAATACCATCGTGCCACGGGCGACAGCGAAGCATTGGAATATGCCATCCGTCTGTTTCACGACATCGAGGCGCACAGCTTCGACCGAAAGAAAAACGGATATTGCGAAGCGCTGACCCGCGAATGGGAAGAAATGGCCGACATGCGCCTCAGCGACAAGGATGCCAACGAGCGAAAGACCATGAATACCCATCTGCACATCCTGGAGCCGTACACCAATCTGTTCAGGGTATGGAAGGACGATTACCTGAAGCGTCAGCTGCACAACCTCGTCCGCTTGTTCATCGACCGCATACTGGACACGGAGACATCGCATCTGCAACTCTTCTTCAATGACGACTGGGAGAGCCCATACCGCATCATCTCCTACGGACACGACATTGAAGCGTCCTGGCTTCTTCACGAAGCCGCCCTGGTGCTGGGTGACAAAGCACTGTTGGACGAAGTAGAGCCTCGCGTCGTTGACATTGCCGAAGCGGCAACCGAAGGTTCCCTGACCGGTGCAGGCATGCTATACGAGCAGCATGTGGACACGGCTTCGATAGACGCCGACCGCCATTGGTGGGTGCAGGCAGAGGCCATTGTGGGCTATATCAATTTATACCAGCATTTTGACGACAGGTTGTCTTTGTCTCGTGCCGTGCAGTGTTGGGAGTTCGTCAAACGCCACTTGATAGACCGTGAGAATGGCGAATGGTACTGGAGCCTCCGGGCCGACGGCAGCGTGAACCGCAATGAAGACAAAGCGGGATTCTGGAAATGTCCTTATCACAACGGACGCATGTGTATGGAAATAATAGAAAGATTTGTTTGAAAACCGCCGATCGTTCGTTATTTTTGAGAACGATTTTAAACATCGAAAGAATATGAAAAGAATAATCATAGCGCTTTGTTTGCTGTCCCTCGTCGGGGGACGCTTGTCGGCCAAAGTGGTGTTGCCCGAAATTCTGAGCGACCATGCGGTATTGCAACAACAGACAGAAGTAAACCTGTGGGGCAAGGCAACCCCGAACACTACGGTCAGCGTAACGCCTTCATGGAACAATCGGACGATAACCGCCCGCTCCGATGCCGAGGGAAAATGGCAGGTGAGCATACAGACTCCTGCCGCCGATTTCACTCCGCACAGCATCGAGTTTTCAGATGGAGAAATAACTCGCATCCAAAACATACTAATTGGTGAAGTTTGGTTCTGCTCTGGACAATCGAATATGGAAATGCCGCTGAACGGTTTCTGGAATTGTCCGATAGAGCATGCTAACGAAACGATAGCCACCTCTGGCGAATGGAACGCTATTCGTATGGCTACCATTCCCAAGACCGGTGCATTGACTCCCCAAGAACATGTAGCGGGTAGTTGGAAAGAAAGCAATCCTTTCAACGCACCTTATTTCAGTGCAACCGCTTTCAACTTTGCCAGGATGTTGCACCGGGTGCTTCGTGTACCAGTAGGCATTATCTCGTGCGCTTGGGGTGGCTCGCGTGTAGAAGGCTGGCTGCCTCGTGAGGTAGTGGAAGGTTTTCGGGATGTTGACTTAAAAAAGGAAATCAAGAAGCCAGAAAAAGGGAAAGAATGGGATTACTACACACCGACAGTTATGTATAACGGCATGCTAAAGCCCCTTCAACGCTATACCATTCGTGGATTTCTTTGGTATCAAGGAGAATCGAACGTAGGTAAAGAGAAAACATATGTCGAACGTCTGCGAATCATGGCTGAGCTTTGGCGCAAAGAGTGGGGAAAGGGAGAACTTCCTTTTTATTTGGTAGAAATTGCTCCATATGATTATGGTGAAGGAATCAGCGGAGCATTATTACGCGAAGCACAGTTCCAAGCATCTTCTCTCATTCCCAATAGCGGTATGGTATGTACTAACGATTTGGTTTATGCCTACGAAAAGTCGCAAATTCATCCCTGCCAAAAAGAAGAAGTGGGCAAACGATTGGCTTATCTTGCACTGAACAAGACCTATCAGTATGGAAGCATAGCCTGCGAATATCCTTCTTATTGGAACATGAGTATACAAAGTGACACAGTAGAACTGACTTTTCACCATGCAGATGAAGGACTGAGTCCGTGGAAAGATATAAAAGGTTTCGAGATAGCCGGAGCAGATAAAGTGTTTTATCCGGCCGTAGCCGTTCTCGTCCCTGAAAAGAAAACCATCCGGGTACATTCGGATAAAGTGAAACATCCGGTGGCTGTGCGTTATTGCTTTCATAACTTCCAACCCGGCAATTTAAAGAATCATCGCGGTATGCCCGTCATTCCATTCAGAACAGATCATTGGTAAACAAATAAATTAAACCAGCATGAAAAATATATTAGTAGCAACAGTATTATCTCTCAGTATGGCAACAAACGTATGTGCCCAAGTGCAACCGGCCATTCCTTCGGATGCCCGGATAGAAAAGAAAGTGGAATCTCTTCTGAAAAAGATGACCCTGGAAGAGAAAGTAGGACAGATGTGTGAAATTACCATCGATGTAATAACCGATTTCAACAGCCCGAATGACTTTAAGTTGAGCGAAGCCTTGCTCGATACCGTCATCGGGAAATACAAAGTAGGTTCCATCCTGAATGTTCCCCTCAGTGTGGCACAGACCAAAGAAAAGTGGGCGGAAACTATTCGCCAAATCCAAGAAAAGTCATTACAAGAGATTGGTATCCCTTGTATCTATGGTGTAGACCAAATTCATGGTACAACCTATACCCTTGACGGTACCCTCTTTCCACAAGGAATTAACATGGCGGCCACCTTCAACCGCGAACTGGTACGCCGTTCGTGCGAAATATCTGCCTACGAGACAAAAGCCTGTTGTATCCCTTGGACATATGCTCCTGTTATGGACCTGGGACGCGATCCGCGCTGGCCGCGTATGTGGGAAAGCTATGGTGAGGACAGTTACGTCAATGCCCAAATGGCCGTCGAAGCAGTAAAAGGATTCCAAGGAGAAAATCCGAATCGAATAGACAAGTACCATGTGGCAACCAGTTTGAAACATTTTATGGGGTATGGCGTACCTGTTTCGGGCAAAGACCGTACTCCCTCTTCCATTTCGGAAATTGATTTGCGCGAAAAACATTTCGCTCCTTTTTTGGAGTGTATCCGCAACGGTGCGCTAACTCTCATGGTCAATTCGGGTGTGAACAACGGAATGCCTTTTCACGCCAATAAGGAACTGCTCACTGGATGGTTAAAAGAGGATTTGAACTGGGATGGCATGATTGTAACAGACTGGGCCGATATTAACAATCTTTGTACCCGCGATCACATTGCCGCCACCAAGAAAGAAGCCATCAAGATTGCCATCAACGCGGGTATTGATATGTCCATGGTTCCTTATGAGGTGAGTTTCTGTACGTGGCTGAAAGAACTAGTGGAAGAAGGTGAGGTATCGATGAGTCGTATTGATGATGCTGTGCGCCGTGTGCTCCGCTTAAAGTACCGTTTGGGGTTGTTTGAAAATCCTTATTGGAATATTGAAGAATACAATAAGTTTGGCAGCAGTGAATTTGCCCAAGTAGCACAAAAGGCAGCCGAAGAGTCATTGGTACTATTGAAGAATGAAGAAAATGTACTTCCCTTAGCTCAAGGAAAAACAATTTTACTAACCGGACCCAATGCCCATTCCATGCGTTCACTAAATGGAGGATGGTCATATTCCTGGCAAGGTGACAAGGCCGATGAATGTGCAGAAGCTTATCATACCATTTACGAAGCCTTATGCAATAAATATGGCAGAAATCATATTATTTATGAACCAGGCGTTACCTATGTCACCGGGAAAGGCTCTCTGTGGTGGCAGGAGAACCAACCGGAAATAGAGAAGGCAGTACAAGCAGCTAGTAAAGCGGACATTATCATCGCCTGCATCGGAGAGAACTCTTATTGTGAGACACCGGGTAATCTGACTGATTTAAATCTTTCAGGTAACCAAAAAAAATTGATAAAAGCTTTGGCTAAAACAGGGAAACCGATTGTCATGGTGCTGAACGAAGGTCGTCCGCGTATTATCAATGAAATTGTTCCGCTAGCAAAAGCTGTGGTACATATCATGTTGCCTGGCAACTATGGGGCTGACGCACTTGCAAACCTACTGGCAGGTGATGCGAATTTCAGCGGTAAATTGCCGTTCACTTATCCTCGTTTGATTAACTCACTAGCTACTTATGACTACAAGCCTTGTGAAAACATAGGCCAAATGGACGGAAATTACAACTACGATGCTGTAATGGATGTACAATGGCCATTCGGTGCCGGACTGAGCTATACTACTTACCGTTACAGCAACTTCCGTGTGAACCGTTCTTCTTTCACCGCTGATGATGAACTTGTTTTCAGTATTGATGTGACCAACACAGGCAAGATGGCAGGAAAAGAAAGCGTGCTTCTCTGCTCCAGTGACTTGGTGGCCAGTCTTACGCCTGACAACATCCGTTTGCGCGGATTCGAAAAAGTCTCGTTGCAACCGGGCGAGACCCGGACAGTCAGTCTGAAGTTGAAAGGCAGCGACCTCGCCTTTGTAGGTTACGACGGAAAATGGATACTCGAAAAAGGAGAATTCAGAATGACTTGCGGCAGTGAGCAAATCATAATTCAATGCAGCGATACGAAGAAATGGGAAACTCCTAATAAATAATTTTTAGCGACAATATCATAAGCCCCCAATTACCAGACACAGTACGATGCAGGATGGGCATGTGCTATTTTGCCAAGAACGTGATGGGGTCTTTAAAGAGACTTTATTTTACTCTAACCGAACTTCGTCATCATAAGAGGCTATATCTGTTAGCCTCTATGTGTGGCGAAATATTTATTTAGCCGACACTAAATAAAAATCTATGACACCACTATGTTAATTATTAGTGGGATAGATGTGCAAGAAGTATGGTTTGCATTGGTTGTTCTACAGCTTTTTCGATGGATAGAAGATAACCAAACTGATAAAAAGTATCTGTAAAGGAGTATGTTCCTTCAAGGACGAAGTGAACAATGTCGAAAAAGAGATAGACGAAATCAATGACTCCGAACAAAAGAAGTAAGTATATGGCAACTGATAAGAGCATACAATCCCTCAGGAAACATTTGGAGGTTCTGTGGATGACAGTCATGAAGATCGTCGCCGTAACCGTTGTGTTCGTTATTACGGCATTCTTCTTCAAGGAGCAGCTGTTTGATGTTATACTTGCTCCGAAAAACGGAAAATTCATCACTTATCGGTTACTCAACCGAATAATTTTATGGACAGGAAACAGCATACCTCCATTCTCAATCAGGTTTATCAACACGGAGTTTGCTCAGCAGTTCATCATTCACATGAAGACGGCATTGTGTGTCGGTATGTTGTGTACCTCTCCTTACATACTTTACCAACTGTTCCGATTTGTATCTCCTGCGCTTTATGATAATGAACGGCGATATGTAATCCGAATGGTCGGAGGTGGCTATGCGATGTTCTCTCTGGGGGTACTCGTCAGCTACTTTTTAATCTTTCCGCTGACATTCCGTTTCTTGGGAACTTATCAGGTGAACGGTGATGTGGATAATCTCATCACGTTTGATTCGTATATCTCAACACTCGTTATGATGTGCCTTGCGATGGGTGTTATCTTCGAGATATCTATCCTCTCGTGGCTGTTTGCCAAACTGGGTTTCCTTTCAGCTGATTTCATGCGCAAGTACCGCAAACACGCCATTGTGATAATCCTTGTGGTTGCTGCGATTATTACGCCGACATCGGACGTGTTCACGCTTTCGCTGGTCGCCCTGCCGATGTGGGTACTTTATGAAATGAGTATATGGATTGTAAAAAACTCAAAGATGAATGAAGATACTGTTGCAACATAAGATATTCATTGGATATTTCCTTTTGATGGCGATCATCGGCAGCATGGTCGCTATTGTTCTCCATGAGCGTAACCGGGTACAGAAGATAGAAGACGAATCAATCGCCATTTTCCAGACCCAATATGACATCAACACCGCCCACCGCTATGTTACCGCATTGGTGACTTATGGCGAATCCGTCTTGGTATGGGATAATGAGGACACTTTGGCTTACCGGAAACGTTGTGTGCAGACCGATTCCATGCTGCAAATCTTACGAGTGCAATGCGAGGATTTCATACGACTCGCTCAGATTGATTCGCTCCGCACATTGTTAGCCGCCAAAGAAGAGCATCTGTTCCAAATCATGGAAGCCTCACGGAAACAAAAAAGAACAGACAGTCTCTTGTTCAATCTGAAGCCAACCGTGACGAAACAAACAACTACCCGGACAGTTACCCGTAAAAAGAAAGGCATCGCCGGATTCTTCGGAGGCAAGGAAACCGTACAGATACCCGTTGTCACAACCCGGCAAACCTCGTTGGATAAAAACTTGATTTCCTTGATGAATGAACAGCAACGGGACATAGATGCCTATACAGACAGCCTGCGGTTGTGCAATAGGGAACTCAACCGGAAATTACGTTTACTTATTACAAGTCTGGATGAACAGACATGGACTGCTTTCCGAAACAAGGAGGCGCGTCTGAAAGCATCCTACGAGCGTTCAACCGTTATCATTACCGGCTTGATTGTATTTTCAATTATCCTGTTGGTCATTTTGTACCTTGTCATACAACGGGATATTAAGATCAAGGCAAAAAACAAGAAACACCTGGAGGAAACGATAGAGCAGAACATCGCGCTGTTAGAGATGCGGAAGAATATCATCCTGACAATCTCCCATGACATCCGTGCCCCTCTAAACGTAATCAGCGGTAGCGCGGAACTTGCCGTGGATACTAGGGAAAAGAAACGAAGAAACACGCACCTGAACAACATCAGGATCGTGTGCCGACATATTGTACATCTGCTTAACAACCTGCTGGACGTGTACCGCCTGAACGAGGCAAAAGAAACCCGCAACGATGTGCCGTTCAACCTGAACGCCCTGTTGGAACGCATTGCCTTCGGTTTCTCCCATGTGGTCAATAACAAAGGCATTCTGTTCAATCACGACTTTACCGGTACCGATGTCAAACTTTGCGGTGACGTGGACCGTATCGAGCAGATTCTGGACAACCTGCTCAGCAATGCCGTTAAATTTACGGAAACCGGCACTATCAGTTTGAATGCCCGTTATAATGAAGGTGAATTAGTATTGGAGATCAAGGATACCGGCATAGGCATGAGTGAAGATGCACTTTCACGTATCTTCCGCCCGTTTGAACGGTTGGGGTCCGTCAGGAACACGGAAGGTTTCGGATTGGGTCTGCCGATAACAAAAGGTCTTGTCAACCTGCTTGGCGGGACAATAGACGTGACGAGCGGCATTGACCGGGGTAGTACGTTCCGCGTTACACTTCCATTGAAAACCACGGATGAAATGGTAGAGAGCGAGAACTTGATAATACCACATCCGGTACATCTGCCTCGGAACGTGCTTGTCATTGATGACGATACGATGCTGTTGAATGTGATAAAAGAAATGCTGGAGCGTAACGGGATAAATTGTACGACCTGTGAAACTTCCAAGGAAGTGGTCAAGGCGATGCGGGGCAAGGATTATGACTTGTTGCTTTCCGATATTCAAATGCCGGGGACCAACGGCTTTGATTTACTAACCCTGTTGCGCAATTCAAATATCGGAAATTCCCGTACCATTCCCATTATCGCCATGACTGCACGCGGTGACAGGGATAAGGACGCTTTTCTCAATGCCGGTTTTACGGACTACATCTATAAACCGTTTTCTTCCTCGGAGCTACTCGGCCTGCTTTCGAGAATAAAGACAGACAGGCGGGAGGATAAACCGGAGGTTGATTTCAGCTTGATCCTTTCCGAGGTCAGTGACAAGCACAAGGCATTGCTTTCCCTTATATCCCAATCAGAGAAAGACCGTGAAGAACTTGATGCCGCCATAAAAAACAGCAACCGTCAGAAGTTGCGTGAAATAACCCACAGGATGCAACCGATGTGGGAGTTCCTGCGGATGGAAGAGCCCCTGCTGGCTTACCGTACTTTGCTGAAAGACAGTAAAACAAGCGATAAAGAGTTAAAAGAATATACCCGACAGATAATAGACAGCACCGCCACGCTTATCCAGATAGCGGAAGCCGAGATAAAAAGACTGAATAATGAAACGGAAGATACTGATAGTTGAAGACAATGTGGGACTGTCGCAAATACAGAAAGACTGGCTTTCCCGGGCCGGTTATGACGCGGTTACAGCCATGAGTGAGCCGATAGCCCGCTCGTTGATACGCCGGATGCAGTTCGACCTTATATTGTCGGACGTACGGTTGCCGGAAGGCGACGGCATTTCCCTTTTGGAATGGCTGCGCAAGGAGAAGAAAGACATCCCGTTCATCATAACGACCGAATACGTTTCCGTTCCGGACGTTGTGCGTACCATCAAACTGGGAGCCAGGGACTACCTGCCCAAACCTGTGCACAGGGATTACCTGCTGGAACTGGCGGAAGATGTGTTCCATCCGGTAGCCACCGTGAGAAAGCAGGAACGGCAGTTGTTCCACCGCACAAGCCCCATGATACTGAAAGTGGAAAAGTTTGCCAGGCTGGTTGCCCCGTCCGATATGTCCGTGATGATACTCGGGGCCAACGGGACCGGCAAGGAGTCGGTGGCGCAGACCATCCATGACAACAGCGAACGGTATGGCAAGCCTTTTGTCGCCGTAAACTGCGGCGCATTGCCCCGCGAGTTGGCCGCCTCGTTGTTCTTCGGGCACGAGAAAGGTGCGTTCACCGGTGCGGACACGGCAAAGACCGGATATTTCGACCTGGCGAAAGGCGGCACGTTGTTCCTTGACGAGATAGGCACGATGCCGCATGAAATCCAATCCATGCTCCTGCGGGTATTGCAGGAAAATATATATACTCCGATAGGAAGCGGCCGGGAACGGATTTCGGATGTCAGGGTAATTTCCGCAACAAACGAGGATATGGAACTGGCCATCAAGGAGGGACGGTTCAGGGAAGACCTTTACCACCGTCTGAACGAGTTTGAGGTCCGGCAGCCTTCCCTGGAGGAATGCCCGGAAGACATCATTCCGTTGGCGGAGTTTTTCCGTGAACGTTTCTCGAAAGAACTGAAAAGGGCTACGCAAGGATTTACCGAAGAGACCAAACAGAGGATGCTTGCCTACCGGTGGCCGGGCAACGTGCGTGAACTGCAAAACCGTGTCAAGCGTGCCGTGCTGGTTTCAGAAAATCCTTTATTGGAACTTCCGGAGCTAAATACAGGAGGTCAAATGGAGCACACGAATGGGGAGATCGCCTCTGTCATATTACCATTGAAAGACGAGAAAATAGAAAAAGAATCCATCATAAAAGCCCTGCAAATATGCAACGGACATCGTGAACAAGCGGCGCGGTTACTGAAAATAAATCCCGCGACATTGTATCGGAAGATGAAAAAATACGGGCTGCGGTAGGTTGAAAACACGAATAAAGTTCATTTTCTTTTCAGTTGTGGTCATTTTTTGAGAGGCAGACTGTATATTACTGCGGTCATTTTTCAGTTTTTTGTTCCGGATTTTCCGCTTTCAGGCGCAACGACTGTGGAGTGAAGCCCGTCCCGAGCCTTCAGGCGAGCGGCAAGTTGTTTTGGGGTGCCGGAAATAATTTCGGGCGCCCCAAAACACAACTTGCCATGTTCGCTTGAACATGAATTTTTCTTCCGAAAAATCGAAATATGGTGGATAAACAGCTTCCCGCCAATAAAACCCTTCCGCCGCCATCTTTATCACTCCTTGAATACCTAAAACCGGAGCTACCGGGACACTTGGACGGTGTAACAGGATGACATACGGTGTCACAGACCGTCAGCAGGCTGCCATGATAGTGGCAATCCGGAAATTTTATCGTTATTTTGACACATGTCCGAATGTATCCGCTCACACAAGTATCCAAGTGCGCATCAGGTACAGGGTGCATTATTACATCCGACCTTTGGGTAATGGGCGAACGGAAACATATAAGAACATAATAATGCGTCCACTCCCCCATGTGTGAATGCGTGACCGACTTAATGCCGGACGGAACACATGAGGGATTGGGTACGTGACCGACTTACTTGGTGGATGTACATACCCGTTCAGCGATACTCACATGCGGGAATGGCCGTATGGTCACATTCACGACGTGAGGGAAATGCAAGACTGCCGGAAAAGAATTGTCCAACTATCTAAAATATGGAATTATGGTAAAGAGAAAAGAGGTTAAAATCGACGAGGAGCAAATACGTGGTATGATGACGGGGGATATTCCTGCCGCTGTCATGGAAAAACTTTATGGAGACAACGCTGCCGACATCAAAAAAGAAGATGGCAAGAAGTCGGAACCAGAAAACCGATCCGAGTCCCCTGCCGTACCCGACAAAGTGGAAGATTCCGGTATATCTACCGGTGAAGAAGTACCGTCCCCGGTCCTCCGGGAGAAAACACGCCGGAAAAGGAACGGCTTGCAGGAATATCCCGAACATCTGTTTGACAACAATGTTGTGAAGGAGCGCCGCCAGACCTATGTCAGCAGTGACAACTACGAACGGGTGCGCACCATACTTTCCGTGATTGCGCCGACCGTCAGCATCTCGTGCTATATCGACAATATCCTCTCGGCCCACCTGGAACAGTACCGTGACGAGCTGAACGCCATCTACAGCAGCCGTATCAACCTGAAGCCGTTATGATGTCCCGTTCACATGAGAAAAGGGACACCCGACAGTAGGAATCTCTTCCTGCTGCCGGATGCCCCTGCTTTCCCTTTCACGACCTTGTGCCTATCTCGTGCCGGTGGTTCTCATTCCTTTCGGTATCGGATTGTCGAGTTTTATCCTGTAACAGAATTTGCCGTCCACCTTCACCGGCTCCCTCGCCACCATAAACCCGGCACATTTCTCCACCTTCGCGGCATCGAGTATCATTCCGGCTATGAAGCTGTTGGAGAAACGGGCGCAACGCGGGTCATTCCATATCATGAAGCCGTTTTCGTCATCCGATACGAACATGTACCAGTCTTTCGGTCTGTCATCGTCCCTGGCGATTCCCAGCCGGTTGCCGGCGTGCAGTTTAAGTTCCCTGCTCAATATCTTACTCAGGTACATGCTGCCGTCACGGCATACCGTGATGATCCGTTTGCCCTTGTAGGTCAGCGCCGGATGTGAATTGCTCTTGTCATAAACTGTCAGTTTCATAATCAATCATGTTTTTAGTGATACATTTATTTTCTGTCATGCCGCCTCGCCGGCCATAATCAGTCTTCTTTGGGCAATGAATCTCCGGTTCGCCCGGACGGATTCCATCATGGCCTGTGCCCTGCGTGCCACCACCGATGTTTTCTCGCCCATGTGCCTGGCGATGGTACGGAACGAGCTGCCGGTCTCGTAAAACCGCAGCATGAATATCCTGTAATCCTCGTAGGAGAAGTGCCGCCTGAGGAATTTCTGTATGTCCCTTACCAGCCTGTCGCACCCGGTAAGCATCTCTTCACGCACTCCGGTCTCTTCCGTGCTGTCCGTCTCACCCAGTCTTGAGAAATATTCGTCTCCGGGGTTGTCGTAACGGCTGTCTTCCCTTGTTCCCGATTGCAGGATTCTCCGGTAGCATCCGAAAAAATAAGATTCCATATCCTTTATCCCGTCCTTTGAAAACATTACCTGCTTCCTGACTGCCAGATACGCGTCATGGAACGCGTCTTCGTCAATTTTCCCGTAAAGGGATACACTCTCTTTCAGTCTCGCGTATGAACGGTTGAACCATCCGTTGAATTCTTTCACGTCTTTTGTTGCCATATCCTTTGATTTTATCTGTTAGACATCTGGCCTGCGGTGCAGGCACTCTCGTTTCTTTGTATGCCTTACAGCCGTTATCTCGCCGGAAAGGTGTCAAGGCTCGGCAGAAAAAAATACCGGAGCGCGGAGCGTGAGGATGATTTTTTCCTCGCCGACCCGTAGGGCTCCGGCCTTGCGCCCCGGTGGGGAACGGCTACCTTTGCTTCAAAGAAATGAGGGTGTCCTTTTCTGTTTTCTACACCATGAATTATCACCTGACGGTGAAAAGTAATGTCTGCCGGTGACACGTGCCGTCCGGTTTGCAGACAGTTCCCGTTTTTTTATTTTCTTCGCTTCCGAAACGGTTTACGGGCACATGAATCCCTTTCCGGTACCATCTGTCCGCAATTCCGTTTTACAGTAAAAATCAATGTCAAACTTAAAATTACAGGAACATGGAAGTAGTGGTTATAAACAAGGCGACTTTCGAGAGGATGCTCTCGGGATTCGAGAATTTCGCAAAAAAGGTGGAACGTCTCTGCCGGGAACATGGGGACTTGGGAGAGAGGGAATGGCTTGACAGCGATGACGTGTGCAGGTTGCTCGGTATCAGTCCGAGAACCCTACAGACGATGCGGGAGAACGGAACGCTGGCTTACACCAAGATTAGCCACAAGGTGTATTACAGGCCGGAGGATGTGAAGGCAGTCTTTCCCGTGGTGGAGATGAAACGGTGTATTGCAGCCAATAAAGGAAGATATTGTAATACCGATACAATTAATTTATAAACATTGTGCTTATGAATGACAATGGCAACATCCGGCTGCTGACACCGGAAAACGACATGCGCGTGAGAGCCTTTTTCTCGTCGCTGGAAGACCTTTCAAAAAGGGTGGAGAAAATACGCGACAACAATAAACCGTCGCTGGATGGGGAACGCTATTACAACGACAAGGAGCTGGCGGTGAAACTGAAGGTCAGCCGCAGGAGCCTACAGGATTACCGCAACAACGGCATACTGCCATATATCCGGGTAGGAGGAAAAATCCTGTACAGGGCTTCTGACATTGAACGGGTGCTGAAGGACGGGTACAGGGACGCGTACAATCAGAATAGAAAAACTTGGTTCTAACCCCATAAGGTTGCTTTTATTCCGTGAAACTATCCTCTGAGTATAGAAATTACGGATAAAAGCAACTTTTATCATAATGTGATGGCAAAATGAAAAGTGGGGAGAAAAATGCAAAAAGTAGGGATAAAATCATCGCTTTGCTTTCACAGGATAATACACTGAGCGCAATAGCACTTGCCCGGCGGATAGGAAAACTTCCAAAGCCGTGGAAAAACAGATTGCCAGGCTGAAAGCGGACGGGGCACTCCGACGAATCGGGCCGGACAAAGGCGGGTATTGGCAGGTGGTTGAAAAAACGGATTGATTTTTCTGGAGGGAGCGCAGTTTGCCGCCTGCCCACTTCCTTCAGCTTTCAAAAAATCCCCCTCCTATTATAGAGTATCAGAACAGCATACAGACCGGTTATATAATACAGACTGTATGCTGTTTTTGGGGTTGTTTGTATATCGACTTTTCCATCAGTCGCTTGTTTCCGCTGCCGTCGGCGTCCATTGTACAGACGTGAAAGGGGAAAGGTTTTCGGGCTGAATACCCTTTGCCCGCAAAGGAAGATTCTGCCCGAAACGGCACAGCCGCCTGACCTTTCCGCTTTCAGAAAAGTCTGTACTAACTTCCATGGACGGCGAGGAGACAGGCGGCTGCGAAACTGTCATTGGTTGTCATGGCCGGAATGTGTGCGGTGTTTGCTTCTTTTTTCCATCAGTTTGTCCATTTCCTTTGAGATTTTGTCCTCCGTTATCCTGGCATATCCCTGGGTCGTGCTGATATTCGAGTGCCCCATCATCTTGGCTATGCTTTCGATTGATACGCTCTCTGAAATGAGGAGAACCCCGAACCCGTGACGGGCCTGGTGGTAGGACAAGTCATCGTTCCTGCCCAGAATCACGCCGATTTCCCGTATCTCGTGCCAGATGGAATCCCGGCTTGGCAACGGGAACACGAGATTGTGCATGTCGGTGGTGTTGTACAATGCCAATATCTGTTCGGCTATCGGGTGTAAGGGGATAACCGCCTCCACTCCGGTTTTCTTGCGGTTGATACGGATGAACCGCCTGCCATCCGCTGTCGTCCCGATATGGCGCGGATGGAGTTGCTTGATGTCGGCATAGGCAAGTCCCGTCAGGCATGAAAAGATGAACGCCCGTCTGCCCAGTTCCGCACGTCCGTCATTCAAGGGCATGGCCATGATCCTTTTCATTTCCTCACGGGTGACGTACTTGTGCTTGGGTGCGGGCTTCTTTTCATATTCGACATCCTCCACCGGATTGGTACGCAGTATCTCGTTATCCACGGCAAGATAAAGCAGCCTGTTCAGCCAGCAGAGGCAACGGTTGGTCTGCGTGGAACTGAAGTTCTTGTTCCGTACAAGGAATGCCTTGTAACCTTTGCCGAAGTCTTCCGTTATCTCCTCAAAGGCAATGTCCTTCCTGCCCAAAGAGGTAAGGTAGTCCGTCAGGTATTTCTGGAAGTATTGGGAATGGCGGTAGGTGGAGATGGAATTTATCTCTTTGCTCCGTATTCTGAGACGTTCGCGCTCTATCTCACCCATTTGCAACAAATGGGTGGGAACCACGAACTGTCTTGTCACCCGGGTCTTGATGATTTCCGCGCTGACGACACCCTGTGTCCTCAGAATATCCTCGTAAGTCTGCTCAATATACTTCCGGTACTCTTGCAGTCTGGCGTTTTCCTTTACCGCGCGTGTTGTTCCGGTTTTGGCGTTCCAGTCTTCCGGCCTGCAATATATACCGGTAGTGATGGCGGTACTCTTGCCATCAATGGTGATGCGGCACATGACAGCCGTGGTTCCGTCAGCCTTTACCTTGCCGCGGTTGATATAGAATAATATGGAAAATGTACTTCTCATGATGTCCGCTATTTGGTGTTTATAAAACAAGTTTGAAATCTTTGGTAGCTTCGATAAGCCTGTCCATGTCCTCGAAGAGCTTTTTAGGTGTCACGCGGGCATACACCTGGGTTGTCTGTATATTACTATGCCCCAGCATCTTGCTGATGGTCTCAATCGGGACACCCGCTTCAAGGGTAACGAGCGAGGCAAACGAGTGACGTCCGGCATGGTAGCACAGGTTCTCCTTTATCCCTGCCAGTACGGCCAGTGCCTTCATGTGGTTTCTCAGGCTCGGGTAGTGAATCATCGGGAACAGGGTGTCTCTTTCCTCATCATGATATTTCTTTATCAGGCCAATGGCTTCCGGCAGCAGTTTCACGCTTGCGCGGAGTTCGTTCTTTTTCCGGCGGTATTTCAGCCACAATTTACCGTCCTCGTCCGTATGCAGATTCTCTTTGGTGATTGTCACGGCATCACTGTAGGCTACCCCGGTATAGCAGGCAAAGAGGAACAGGTCCCTTGCCAGGCGGTGGGTCGTGCGGTGCGGGGCTATCTCGACATCCCGTATCTTCTCGAAACTTTCCCGGCTCAATGCCTTGGGTGTCTTGACGGTCTGTTTCGGGAGGACATAATGCTGGAACATGAACCGCTCGGAATGACCTTCCTTATAGGCTTTCCGGCAAGACTTCTTGACAATTGCCAGGTAATGCCGTGCGGTATCCACGGCATGTCCTTTCTCGTCAAGGATGAAATTCTCGTAATCGTGGATGAACTGTTCGGTAAGCTGCCCGAAAGCCAGATCCTTTGTCTTGAACCTGGCTTCAATGAACTCACGCATGGTACGGCAGGTATAGTCGTATGCAGGATATGTCCCTTTGGCCCGGTCTATCCCGATACGGCTCTTCACTTCATCCCTGACGGCATCCAGCATTTTCATCAGGGTCATCTGGGTGCTCATGCTACCCTGAAAGGCATCCTTGACGGAAGCGGCGTTAAAATCAGCCTTTCGTTCCAGAAGGGAATCAAACGCGGCATTGACATCAAGCAGCAGCCTGTCGATTTTGGCATTGGTTTCAACGGCCTCCCTGCTTTTGCCGTTCAACCGGCTTTCGCGGGGATTCCACAGTTCGGGAGTACAGGAGAGTTTACAGCTGAACTGCGCCATCGTCCTGTTCACGGTGATGCGTCCCATTATCGGGGCTTTGCCCGACTTGTCCAGTCCGCTCTTTTTGAGGTAGAGCAGAACCTTGAATTTTTCTACTTTCATACACTTATAATTTTAGTGGCAAATTTACCTGTTTTACAAGCGCCCTTTGGTATGCAAAACTATGACAACCAGTGTAATATATCGTCGTTTCAAATTATCTGATCCGCTTCGCGTTACCTTGATTCCTTCCGGTAACTGTCCGGTTAACGGTTTGGTAACTGAACATCTGCAATAATCCTCAAATTCTTGCGTTTTTTTCGTTTGGAACAATGTAGAGAAATAACACATTTCCAGATTATTACGTTATAGATTCTTTTCGTTTCCAGTGCTCGTTTTGCTTCTCTATTTCCACTGTGCCCGGCATACTTTCGCAACTACCGTTACCCTCGCACACGGAATCCCCATCGAAACCGTCAGCAAAATGCTTGGTCATGCCGCCCTATCCACTACCCAAATCTACGCAAAAGTGCTTGATAACAAGATAATGGATGACATGGCTGCACTCAAGCAACTATATGCCGTTAAAGAGAAAACCAAGAAAATAAGTAACCAATAAAACCCAAGACAATGAAAACAAAAGTAATTGAACTCCGGGCAACCGAAGCCGCAGAAAAACTAACTCAGTACACCCGTGAATACCTTCGCAGTGCCGATGTATGCAAAATATTCTCCATCTCCAACAGTACACTCAAATGGCTGCGCGGAACAGGACAAATCCCGTACTACGTACTAGGCAACACCTTCTTATATAGGAAAGAAGACATCGAAGCTGCCCTCCGTCCGGGTAGTATACTTGAATCCAAAGAACTAAAAACAACAACCAACGAATAACCCCCATGGCAAAACAAGGACTATCATACTATCAGGCAGAAACAGACCGTTTCCAAGACATCAAAATCAAACGCCTGAAAAAGAAATACGGTTGCGAAGGCTACGCCGTCTACACCTATATAGAAAATGAAATCTACCGCAACAACGGTTGCTTCATCCGCGCCACAGACGATATCATCTTCGATATCGCCGAGTACTGGGCAATTGACGAAGAACAGGTAGAAACCATCATCAACTTTTGTACAGACATCGACATCTTCGATTCCATTACGTGGAAATCGCGCCAAGTTCTTACCAGTGAACATATCCAGCAGAAATACGTGTCTGTCTGCAAACACGCCCACAAAGCAATCATCCTTCCGGAAGAAATACGGCTCATCGACATCCAGACCGAACAAGTACGCCGCCCTGTCACCTTACCATTATTCAGCGAAGACAACCAGCCCGAACCAGCCACCGGAACGCCCCATTACGGACACCCCCAACTGTTGGAACACGACATAACAGCCCAACCCGTTGCAGCCCGTAAACCCACCACCGGAACACAGGTATGCGAAACAGAAGAATCACGAACATATACTACCAATCCCATACCACAAAATCCCGATTTCGCGAACATTCGCGAAACTTCGCGAAAAACTCGCACGGAATCCGACAAAAGAAAAGAAAATAAAACAAACTCCTCCTCTATCCCCCTCACAAACCACGTTCCGGGCTTGAAGGAGGAGGCGGAAAAACTTCTTTCCTCTCTCCAAAGGGGGCAACTAGCCGCATCCCAATCCCCAGAGCCCGAAAACGAGGACGAAAAAGCCCCCAAAAGGAACGAAACCGGGCTCTTGCAACAACTTGGCCAGCTCAACATCCCCCCACACCAAATGCGAGATATATGCCGATTATGCCGTTATGGCGAAATCGGCCACCCCGTTTGGGCGCTATTCGATGAAATCCGCCGCAGCCGCGGACGCATCACTATGCCCGGACTATTCATCATCAGCCGCCTCAAGCAGTTGAGGCAACCCGCCGGAACAGACCAAAAAACAGTATAACCCATTCAAAACAGATAAATTATGAACAAAACCATCTTTTTTTACCCACGCCGCAAAGACACCAAGTGGGCCGTAGCATACCCCGAAAAGGTCAGAGGTGTCTACATCGAACAAATCAAACTCACCTGCAGCAGCTACACAGAAGCACTCCGCATCGCCAGTGCCCTCAATGCCGAATGCGCAGCACACCCCATACAGGAAGGAGGCCGCTCATGACTACCCCAGCCAAGCAAAAAAGCAGCACCCTCACTCTCCGCCTTACTTCCGAGGAAACCGCACAACTCGAGCACCTCAAGCAACTCACAGGCCGCACGACCGGAAGTGACCTCATCAAGTACCTCATATCCAATCATGAGCGTATGCTAGAACAATACCACGAAGCCATCAAGCTACACACCGCCGAGGCTCGTAAACTTGCCGAAGCCCATCAAGCCCTAAATAACTACTTCGAAGCCTACGAACGCCTCAAAGCCCTTCAACTTATCGAATGAAGGGCAAATAGCAGGAACGGAATAATCATCGAAAAGACATTAGTCATCAGCCAATTTTTTCTCTTCTTTCCGATGCGAAAATATCACTCCGTCTTGTGATGAGCAAGGATCGCTACGCTATTTCGAGAAAATCTTCCTTTTTTTCGGGAATACCGAAAAAAAGAGTATTTCCCCGAAATTTCTTGCACATCACAAGACGAATCGATGAAAAGAGCATAGGAAAAAAGAAAAAAAATTGGAGGGGCTGCGCACTGGTCACAATCGCCTCTACCATAGTACGAACCATTAAAAAAACAAAACATCATGAATCAGAAGAACCACGAAAATGAAAAGCAGTACGAAATCTATTGGAACGAAAAGCGTACTCTCGCCTTACAGATCGCCAATTGGGCGAAGAACAGTACCGACTATCCGGCTGAAGCAGTTACCCGCTTTTTACGGCAATACGGCGGAGGTGACATCTTTGGCAGAATTATCGTCGTTCAGTCTGTCGTTATTGATACCATTGCCTTAGTCAATAGTTCCCAGCTAACCCTCATCGACAATCGCCTCTTGGCTCATGCCGCCAACGATCAATTGTTCTAAGAACAATGAGCATATTTTATCAAATATGGGCTCACATGGGCAGAGGCGAAAGCCTCCTGCTCCGTGAAACCAAGTATCACAGCGTGGCTGTGATGCTCAAAGACTTCTATTTAGACCAAATCATCAACATGGAAGGCGGCTACGGCATCGAAATCCGGACAATCAAACTGACACCGGATTTCGAGAAAATAAAAAATCCCCCATGAATCGCCTCGCTTGGCGATGGGAGATTCTGAACACAGGTATACCGCACTTTCGCACGGTATGGAGGCAAAGGTACAGATTAATCAGCACAAAACAAGATAAATGATGGCAAATTAAAAAGAACTTTCAAACCGGCCACTCTATTTTACTATCATTTCTTGTTGTATGCAATCCCATGAATGCCGGAACCCACCAGGCACGCGATAGCAATCCCTTCCCCCCGGCACATACCTCCGGCGGCAGCCACTTCATGAATCCATTTCCTATCCTGATGTTTCCCCTACCCATGAAGCCGCTACCGAACCCATTCGCCATCCGGACCTACAACGCCAATAGGACAGCATCGGTGCAGCGCCTTACAGGCACAGCTCCGAACCCATCCACCATCCGGACGCTACCAAACATTACCCCATGCGGCACGCTCCATTCGGGCGGTATTCATAAATTTTCCCAGGGGGACACCCCCAGACGTTTTTTGCTCCGTTTCTCTCCACAAAAACGCCCCCGAAGAGGTGAAGCGGTGTTCGTCTTCGCCTCACGGCTTTTTTATGCAGCATAGCTGCAAGGGTGCCCACCTTGTTTGAATGGGGCAAGCCCCAAACCCCATTTGGAATGGGCATCCTTTTAAAAAATCTCCTGAGCTCCTTCGTCGTGCGGGATTTTTTAAAAGGCAGACCCTTGCATCTATGCTACATAAAGCCGTGATTCTCGCTCACTTCCGGGCGCGGCTATGATTGTCGGGGCCATCATAGGTATAGCCGCGCCCTCCCTCTCATTGCAGCAG
>OBWO01000588.1_pt1 | contig 20997 bp, 17 predicted proteins | sample 1476401 | NCBI WGS metagenome assembly OBWO01 (sample SAMEA2580091, study PRJEB22360) | human gut metagenome | biome: human gut; feature: human-associated habitat; material: faeces | place: Denmark | collected 2008/2010 | reverse complement strand
ATATCAGCCCGGTTGAAGGGGGGGGACGGCCCCGGAAAAGCCGCTTATGCAGCCATGTATCAGGCTGGCTACCGGATGGGAATGATCTGGGCGGGAGCCGGTGCGCTTGCATTTGCGGCATGGGCAGCAGGTGACACATCAGGGTACTTGCACTCGGCATGGGGGGTAAGTTATAGCGTAATGGCAATGTCTATGAGTGTCGGTATTGTCACTACTTTATTTGCGCCTGAACCATCGGCAAAAGAGCAGAGGGTACAGACGGTTAAAAAAATGCCTTTTTGGCAACGCACTAAAGCTGCGATTGTTGAACCGTTCACGCTGTTTTTTCATCGCTTCGGGTGGTCTGCTCTGCTTGTATTGGTGCTCATTGCTACCTATCGGATTTCGGATGTGGTGATGGGAATCATGGCGAATCCGTTTTATCAAGACATAGGCTTCACCAAAGAACAGGTAGCAGCAGTAAGCAAGGTGTTCGGCGTGGTAATGACGCTTCTCGGTGCTTTTATCGGAGGGGCAGCAACGATGCGATACGGGGTTTTGAAGATGCTGATGCTTGGTGCTGTGCTGTCAGCTGCTACGAACGTGCTCTTTTCAATGCTTGCGCAGATTGGGGCTAGTCTTACGCTGCTTATTGCTGCCGTCTCTGCCGATAATCTGGCTGGCGGGTTGGCTTCCGCTGCCTTCGTTGCTTATCTCTCTGGGCTGACAACGCGGGGGTGTTCGGCTACACAGTACGCCCTATTCAGTTCCCTTATGCTGCTTCTGCCGAAATTTCTTGCTGGGTTTTCCGGTATTGTGGTTGAATTTGTTGGGTATTCAAACTTTTTCCTGATTACAGCTGCTATCGGTGTGCCGGTTGTTGGATTGGTGATGTTGGTAATGCGCTGGGTGCCGGAAAGCGCCGACGAAACATAAGAAGAGTTCAATCGGCGCTGAATGGCAAGGTTAGCCTCGACGGAATCTTTTTTGATCCTTACTGATGACATGATTAGAACGGCGTCCTGAGCGTTGCCCACCCTTCACTTTGCTCGGTTTTGTCTTTGAAGTGAAGCCGCGCGTCACAGCGGCTATTTCAGCAACACTTTCCGCAACGTCTTCCAGGGCGTCCTTTATGTTTTCCAATGGGCTTTCAAAGTCCAGATCCTCTTTTATCTGAGCAAGATCGCCCAAAAGATTGGCGGGGAGATGCCGCAGAATCCCAAGAAGAGCGCTGTCAATCATCTCGTCGTTAGTATCTTTTAATCCTTCCCAGCGATTAATCGCTTCAAGAAAACCTGCTGCAAAAGGTTCCAGCGCAGCTATAGCCTCCCAACCTCCAATTGGACGACCGCGTTCGTCTTCCACGTCATAAATGATTGGGTCAATGGGATCACAGGCAGCAAGCGTGCGCTCAATATTGCGCATCCGTCTATAAACAAGATCTTCAAGGTCATGCTGCTTGTTGGAATCGGTCAACGCGGCGTCGGAGCGACCTTCTTCGTCAAAGACAAACGGCATCCATTCACTTGGAGCAACAGGTTCCGGGAGGAGCGCTATAGCAGTGAGAAATCCGTCCATACGGTCGGGCTCCATTGACTCATAGGGCTCCGGCATCAAAGCGAGGAGCTCACCGATTTCTACAAATTCTTCGTCGGAAAGCGGTTTATCGTAAAAGTTAACGTCTTGGGTCATGCAGATATCTTTAAGTTGACTTGGAATGCGTTCTTTCTGCGAGTTTTTCCGTCGATGATGAAAGAAGTGTTAAAGCATATCCATCTATCGCTTCACGGATGCTCTCTGTAGAACGGCGGCGCAGGAGTCCGCGAGCAAAGTCTTCACAACTTTCAGCACTGAGCTTGCGAACGCATTCTTTCATGGCGGGAATATGAGCGGCATCCATGGAGAGTGCAGAGCAACCGATGCCGATGAAAAACGGGGCCATGTTGAGGCGACTCGCCATTTCACCACAGACAGAAATACCTTTGCCCGCTTCACGCACACGTTTCACTGTCTGGGCAATAAGACGTAGAACTGCTGGGTGACACTCTTCCCACCAACGAGAGACTCGCGCATTAGTGCGGTCGACAGCAAGCGTGTACTGTACAAGGTCGTTCGTGCCGATAGAGAAGAAATCGAGTATCTGTACAAGATCTCCAATAGAGGCAACGGCGGCGGGAAGTTCTATCATGCCGCCGAGCGGAAGATTCTGTTCATATTTCAAATTTTCAGAATCAAGCTCTGCAGCAGCCTGTGCCAGACAAAGCCGAACTTCAGTAACATCAGAGGCCGACGTCACCATGGGGAGGAGAATTCGGACGGTTCCTTCCGGAGCAGAGGTGGCCGCTCGCATAATGGCTCGTAGCTGCGTAATAAAGAAAGGTCGGTGAGTAAATGCAAAGCGCAGTCCACGCAGCCCAAGTGCAGGATTTTCTTCGTCGAACTCATCTTCTCCGAGAAGTGCAAGCGCCTCTTTTGAGGGCATCTTGTCACCCCCTAAGTCAGCTGTGCGGATGGTCACGGTTTTTCCGCGCATGCCGCGTATTACTTTCTGATAAGCCGATACCTGCTCTTCCTCGTCCGGCAGTGCGTCGCGATTCAGAAATAGAAATTCTGTTCGGAAAAGACCAATGCCGTTGGCTCCTGCTTTGCGTGCATCCGGCATGTCTTCAGGAAGTGCAATATTCGCATACAGCCTCACGGAATGCCCATCTGTAGTGACAGGCATTTCATCGCGAAGTTTTTGAAGCAGACGTTTCCTCTGACGCAGACTTTTCATTGCTGCTGCCGCAGCTTTTTTCTCTTCAGGAGATGGGGCTACCTTAACCGTTCCTGCAGTGGCGTCGATCAGAATTTCTCTGCCAGTTCCGAGGCGTTCGATGGCGTTCGTAACGCCAACGAGCGTTGGAATGCCAAGACTCGCCGCAAGAATCGCTGAGTGACTTGTAACGCTACCAGTCTCCATGATGATTCCGACGATGTCGAGGTCATCACGCTCACGCAGCTGGAGCATGTCAGCTGGACCAAGCTGATCAGCAATGAGAATGAAAGAGTCGTCAAATTCTTCGGCCTTCAGCAGGCTTGCTGCAGAGCGTCTCCCGGCGAGCACACGTTGAATACGTTGGAATACGCCGGAAATGTCTTCAAGACGGTTTCGGAGGTAATCATCGTCAATTTGCTCAAAATCGCGTCGGATTTGTTCGAGACGCAGTGATAGTGCCCACTCGGCGTTGACGAGTTTTTCACGAATGATGTCTGCAGTTTCCGTGATGAGTGACGGATCCTGCAGAATTGTTTGGTAGACATCTAAAAATGCTGAAGCTTCTGCAGGAGCATCTTCATCAAGGGTTTCTGCAAGTTGTTCAAGTTGTTTGTTGGCTGATGCTGTAGCCATACGCAGACGCTGTATTTCACCACGTACTGCGGACTTGTCGATCGCGAATTGATGGATTTCCAGATCTGAGGAAGTGAGCTGAAGCGTAAGCCCCCAAGCAACGCCAGGGCAAACTTTAAGTCCTGTCAATAGATTCTCTTCGGCACCTCCTATTTGCAGCTCGACTGAGGAGTCAATCTTTCTGCTATTGACAGCTGATGCCTCTAAGGTTTGGGTTGTTGCAGCTTTGATTTCGACAGCATCAGAAGCTGCGGATGACTTGGATTTCTCCTGAGGCGGAAGGGAAATATCAGCGTCAGATTTATTTGTGGTTGGTGCAGTGTCAGTTTTGTTTTCTTCAGTAGCCATAGTCTGCGCCTCCGTCGCTAATCTTCTTCACCAAAGCGGCTTTCAAAGAGTTCGATGATGCTTTGCGCAGCAGCTTTTTCGTCGGGGCCGTCTACGGAGAGTGTGAGCTCCGTTCCGCAGGGAAGCGCCATCGTCATTAAGCCAAGGATAGATTTGGCGTCTACAGTTCGTTTTCCGCTGGTAAGGGTGATGGAGGAACGAAAAAGACCAGCAGTTTTAGCTAGTAGAGCTGATGGTCTGGCATGCAGGCCGAGCTTATTTTTAATGGTGAGCTTTATTTCAAGCATTGTCGGATCGTCCCGATTGAGAACTTAAGCCTGCTCTAGCAGCTGCTTCGGCAAGAGTCATCACTTGAGAGACGGGGGCGTCGGCAGGGGCATTCAATGCAGCAATGATGGCGGGTAGATTCGCTCCGCTAATGACGCAGATGCGCGGAACGTCGAGCAGCCGATGAGCAATGTTTGCCGGTGTGGCACCGAGAATGTCGGTGAAGACAAGGACACCTTCGTGAGACTCTTCAAGCAGACGGCGGGTGCGTTGCTGTACCTCGATGAGTCCAGCTTCCGTGTCGACGGTACTGGGAACGTCGTATGCCTCGATGCGTTCGGCGGCCGTGTCGCCCGTCATGCTGTAAATATGCATGGCACAGGTCTTTAGCGCGGACGCGAGCGGTGCATGGGCAATGATGCATATGCCGACAGTCACGATCTCTGGCTCCAAACTACAATAAATAGGGGGAGCTGGAATTTTAGCAGTTCGAGATTTTTAGCTTATGTAGATAAATTTATCTCTCATGAATTTGTCTATATAACATTTTGTTTACTGGAGTAGGCGACAGATGGCTCTGATTCAATTCAGCTGCATTGCAACAGGCCCGTTCATTACATTCAAGGAAACGGCAGAGCGTATTTTTGAGGCTTTGGGAGAACCCTTCCACGAGCATGGCGCTTTCGCAGCAGAGGATTTGCCGAGTATTCTCGCTAAGCTTGATGCAGTCGCTGCGGCAGACAGAAAACTTGAGCAGGAAATTGAAATTGAACGTGAAAAACGGCTTCGTACAGGATCTTACGATGCTGAGCTTCGGGCGCTTGAGGCTGAAAAAGAACAAACTGACAAAACCAAGCATCATGAAAACTCGGTCCGCCTTTACCAACGGATAGCGCCGTTACAGGACATGATCCGACGAGCGATCAAACATCAGAAAGCTGTAATGTGGGGACCGCTCTAAAGAGCTCAGCGTCCGCAGTTCACAAAACTGAAACGCTATAGCCAATTTTTGCATCGTTCCGGAAAATCAGGGTTTCCAGAATGCACGCGAGAACAGAACAAAGACAGTGAAGAGCTCAAGTCGTCCGATTAACATGAGGCTCGAAAGAATGTTGAGCTGCAGATCTGAAAGTGCTTGATAGTTGCCTGCCGGTCCGACAGAGCCCAGGCCTGGCCCAAGATTGGTAATGGATGCGACTGCAGCCGAGAAGGACTCAAGTGGGGACATACCGCTGCCAAGCAGCAGTAATACACCTGTCAGTGCAGACAACAGCCAGATGAAGGCATAGGAAAGGACAGAAAAGACGATTTTGTTAGGAATCTCTGCGGCATCTATAGTGACTGGCGTAACAGCATTTGGATAAAGAAGCCTTGTAAATTCATGTCGAAGCTGACTGAAAATGATCGCGACTCGTAGCATCTTGAGGCCGCCCCCCGTGGAGCCAGCGCACGACACTACGGCCGACGACAACAGCAGAATAAAGGGGATGCCGTAAGGCCAATTAGACCAATCAGCGGAGGCATACCCCGTTGTTGAAGCAGTGCTCGCCACGGCAAAGAATGCTGTGCGAAATGCTTCCAATGGTTCTGGATAAGCGCCGGTGTAGTAAAGCGCAAAAGCCGTGCCGGCAGCAAGCATTAGGAACGCTGCTAAGCAGCAGCGTGCCTCTGTACTACGCCAGTAGGCCAGCAGGCTTTTACGCCGCCAAGCGACAAAGTGCAAGGCGAAGTTGAGACTGCAGATCAACATGAAAAAGATGGCAACAGTCTCAACTTCCGCACTTTTAAAAAATGCAAAGCTAGCATCGTGTGTAGCAATGCCTGAGAGACTCACTGTTGTCATCATATGCATCACCGCATCGCGCCAGTTCATACCGGCCAGATGATAGGCAATGACGCATATCGCGGAAATTCCAAGATAGATGATATAGAGCGCTCGAGCAGTTTCTGCAACACGAGGAGTGAGTCGTGTCTCCTTCATTGGGCCAGAGGTTTCCGCCTTCATAAGCTGTGCACCGCCGATCCCTAAGAGCGGCAGAATGGCAACTGAGAAAACGATAAGCCCCATGCCACCTACCCATGAAAGGAAACACCGCCAGCCATTGATGGAAGGAGGAAGTGAGTCGAGACCTGTTATGACGGTGCTGCCTGTCGTTGTAATGCAGGAAACCGTCTCAAAATAGAGTTCAGAGAAGTTGTATTGAGGTTGATTTAAAAGCAGTGGAATCGTCGCAAAAGCGCTGGTGAGTGTCCAGGAGAGCGTTACGAGTAAAAAGCCATGGCGCGCGGTCAATTCTCGTCGAAAAGGAAGACAAGTGAAAAAAAGTATCGTTCCTGCGGCAAAGGTGATTCCGACGGAGTAAAGAAAATCCCAAACTGCCCCATCGCCTTCTGCCCAGCTGTAGAGGGCCGGTACGAGCATCAGTGCGGCAAAAGCTGCGAGCACAGATCCTAAAGCGTTAAGAACGGGAAAAAGGAGATATCTGAACATTGCGTCTGGCTCTAGAAGAACCCCACATCAACGGCAAAGAGTGCTTCAATTTTCGGAATTAGACGCCTGTTCGGGACAAAGATGATGAGTCGATCTTCAGCCTCTACAACAAGGTCGAACTGCGCCATCAATACTTCAGCATGCTCACCTTCACCGCGAATCAATGCGGCAACACTGCATCCGGCAGGCAGCGGTACGTCGTGAATGCGGCGACCGACTACTTTGGAGCTTTTTGTCGTTCCATGAGCAGCAATTTCCAACGCCTCAGCTGCGCCATGACGAAGCGTGCAGGCAGCGGTTACATCGCCGTGGCGAACATAGCGGATGATTTCGTCGAGTGCTGCCTGGGTCTGAGATACTGTGACGTCAATACGTGAGCCTTCAATCAGTTCGCCGTATATGCGGCGATTGACGAGTGCAATGGTTCGTTTTGCGCCCAGTTTTTTTGCAAGAAGTGTTGAAAGAATGTTGTTTTCATCGTCGTCCGAGAGTGCGATGAAAAGGTCACAGTTCTCCATACCGGCCGATAGGAGGGTATCTTCATCATCAAAATCTCCGCTCAAGACGATCGCTCGAGATTCAAGAGCCAGAGCGAGTTTTCGAGCTTCACGGCGATCGGCTTCTATGACACGAATAGCGGAGGGAATGGCAACGCTTTCGTCTTCATCCGCTTCGTAGAGTGCATTGACAATGCCAAGGCTTAATTCAGCATTGCCGGCAATGATGACGTTGCGAGCCGCCTTAGCCCGGCGTTTGAGTTGTGTGGTGACGAGCCGTGCATGACGAGCATCGGCGACAAAAGTGACTTCGTCGCCTGCTTCGATTAAGGTGTTTCCCGTGATGCTAAGACATTGATTGCGTCGGAATAAGGCAGCGATGCGAGCGCAGGCATTAGGGATGTGGGCATTCAATTCGCCAACGGGACCGCCAACCATAGGACCGCCGGCCTCGGCACGGACTACTACAAGACTGACTCGCCCTTCTGCAAATTCTTGTACCTGAAGCGCTTCCGGAATGTTGATTAGTTTAACGAGGTATCGGGTAAGAGCTTGTTCAGGCCAAATAATTGTAGTGGCTGAGAAACCTTCCTCTTTTAAGATGCGAGGATAGCTTCGAAGCTCTTCGTTTCTCACTCGTGCAATACGAGTTGGAATATTGAAGAGCTTGTCGGCCAAAAGTGTTGTGGCGAGGTTGGTCTCATCGCTGGAGGTGACGGCGATGAGAAGATCGGTATCGTTGGCAGATGCTTCAGTCAGAAGCGCCGGGCTCAGCGCATTGCCTACGATGCCTCGCAGGTCAAAGCGAGCCTGAAGCAGCGAGATGCTTTCGGGATTTTTATCAATGACCGTAATGTCATTGTCTTCGGAGACGAGGCTTTCGGCGACGGATGTGCCAATTCGTCCCGCTCCGATGATCAGTATCTTCATGAACTTGAAGTCTGCCTATTTGACTGGCGACCGTAAGTTGTCAAGTGTTGAACCGGTAGGAAATTCAATGGAGTTTGTCATATCCAGACGCACCACAGCATTTTCCGGCGCAAGCGGCCGCTCTTTAGGTTTTGTTTCTTCAAAATTCGAAAGGGCAGAGCTGTTGGGTTTAGCTACGGCTGGCGTATTGTATGGTGCCTGACGTGCCTCCTCACGCATGGCTTCAACGTCGAGACCGAGCATACGGATCTTGCGGTAGAGATGAGTACGTTCCATCCCTGCATGTCGTGCAAGGTCAGCCATAGAGTGATTGAGATGTTTGAGCACGGTGCGGAAATAGGCACGCTCAAAATCGTAGAGCATGTCGCGAAATGGTCTGTTGAAATCAATAGTGAGACCATATTCCTTAATATCGAAAGCCGGCAATGCTGGGCGAGGACCGCTGTTATTTGCGCGACGGCGCATGCGTCTATCGCGAGTTCGATCTTCGTCGAGCTGCTTCTGGCGGTCACTCCATTTAGCTAAACCATTCTTGATTCCACTGAGAAGCAGCTTCAGAGAAATAGGTTTTTCGATAAAGTCGATGGCGCCATCCTCTATTGCACGTTTGGCGTGATCGAGTGAACCGTGCCCCGACATGACAATGACAGGAAACGTAAGTGCTCCGGAATATTTCCACTCCCGTAGAAGTGTTAAACCATCTCCGTCTGGCATCCAGATATCGAGGAGTATGAGATCGTAATGCCGTCCGGTTACAGCTTTTTTGGCTTCGGCGACATTAGCCGCCGTTGCAACACGGTAGCCCTGTTCACCCAGAATTTCCGACAGGATGTTGCGTATGCCGAGTTCGTCGTCGACGATGAGGATATCTGTCATTTTTCTGATGCGCGATGCTGCTCGTCGTAATTGGAAATCTGCGAGGAATGATCCTTGCGGCCGACAGCTGCAAGGTGCTCGAAGAGAATGTCAACTTGTGCGCCATAGACGAGGGAGCCGCTCGAATCTGTCCGATTGGAGAGTCGGATGACGGCGCGGTGTTCATCGAGAATTTTCTTGACCATCGGTAACCCCAGACCTGTGCCCGTGGGCTTAGTCGTTATGTAGGGCTCGAAAGCGCGATTGAGAATATTTTCGCTGAAACCAACACCATTGTCATGCAGATGAAGCTGAACGGCATTCATGCCGCTGTCCGTCACAATATGGCGCGTTTGTATGACGATACCAGGGTCTTCCCCTTCGGCTGCGTCAATACTGTTCTTAATCAGATTATGCAGGACTTGTCGTAGCTGCGCAGGATCGCCTTCAATAAGAGGAATGTTCTTTTCAAAGTCAAGTTTGATGGATGTTCCCGCCTCTTGGTAAAGCTGTGCAATTTCGGAGAGGAAATTGTTGAGATCCAACGCAGACAATTTAGCCTGCGGGAGTTTCGCGTATTCGCGGAAGTCATTCACCATTTGTTTCAAGGCGTCAACCTGAGTACTGATGGTACTGATTGCGCGATGAAGAATTAGCGCATCATCGTTGCTCAGTTTGGGGCCAAGGCGGAGCTCCAGCCGTTCTGCCGCAAGTTGAATCGGCGTGAGGGGGTTTTTGATTTCATGAGCCAACCGGCGTGCTACTTCGCCCCAGGCAGTGGCGCGCTGAGCTTCTATCAATTTCGTAACATCATCAAATACGATCACGAGTCCGAACAGTCCGTTTCCCAAAGGCATTTTCGAAAGCTTCAGGAACAATGGGATATCCCCTGTTGGGCGAGCAAGGTCATACTCTAAGTTAGCTGTTGTGGCATCAGGGCCGAGTGAAAGCGAAAGCTGACAGTTGCGCACAGCCTGTGCCAGATCAGCATTGACGCTACTGAAGGGCTTACCTCTCCGACAAACTTCTTCACCAAGGATGGCTCTAGCGGCGACGTTTGCCGTGACAATCTGCTCGGAGCGATCAAGCACCACTACGCCGGAAGAAATGTTGGCTAAGACTCGCTCCAGGTATGCCTGGACTTGTTCGGCTCGCCGGCGTTGTTCATCAATCGCTCGTCGGGAAGCAGACACTTCTCGGATCATCTGGTTAAAGGATTGAGTAAGCACATTGATTTCATTGCTGCCGGGGAATTCCCTAATAGGCTGAAAGTTGCCGTCAGCCAAACGTCGTGTGCCTTGCTCAAGTTGCTGCACAGGTGAGACAGTACGGCGTGCAAATGAAAGCGCAGAGGCTAATGCCCCAAGGGCTCCGAGCAGAAGGACAAGCAGTAGAGTACTTGCGTAAATGCTTTGGAGTGATTGGCGCGAAAGAATAAGTGTTTGATAGTCACGGTAACCGGCCACAAGCATGGCGGCGTTTTTTGCTGTATCGGCAGCTACAGGTTGAATGAGTTGCAAATAGAGCTGCTGACGATTGAGGGCTGCGGCATTTGAAGCATTTGCTGCGCCAGTGAGTCCTAGGGTTGACTGAGGTAATCCTTGTGATGGATCGTTGGTAATCGGAACAATCACGCGAATGGAGAGCTTACCTTCACGCAACGCGTCATAATTTTCGAAAGCATCGCCGTCAATTACGCTGTAGATGCCTGTGTTTTTAACGGTCTGAAGCTGTGCAGCGGTCGGCATATCAGGCATCAGAACGTTGATGCGACTTCCTGCGGCAGCCACAGCTGTGCCGTTCGATAAAAAGACTAAAGCTTCCTGGTTAGGGCGATTTTCAAGTTGCTTCAGTAGTTCAGGGAGAATCATTGAGACAGGTGTGTTGGTCAGCAAGCTGGCCATGTGCTGTGCCTGAACTTCAATCTGCTGCTGTTGCTCCGTGAGAATGCCGCGGGTGATTGTGACGCCAGAATCAAGCGCTTTTTCGACGCGGACGTCAAACCAGGAATCGATCGAACGTGAAATGAAGACTGAAGAGACAAAGTAGATGAGTGCACATGGAATGAGGACCATCCCTGCTACGGTTAGGGCGAGTCGTGCAGTCATCTTGGCACCAAACACGCGGTTCCGAACGTTTTGAACAAGTCGGAATGCCATTGCGCTTACAACGACAAAGAGCGCAGCAGCGATCGCCTGATTGATGATGAGGAGAACCGGGAACCAACGCTCAAAAAGCTTTGAGTCGGAGCTGGTCGCAGCCAGGACGAAAAGCGAGAGACCGGCCAATCCCAAGGCAGTGAAGAATACGACGCGCAGCCAAGCAGGCATCGCTTTACTCCTCGGCAGCCGCAGCTGCGCTCATTACCGCGGGTGGAATCGGTATTTCGGCAGGGTCGCTCACGACATTCCAGTCATCAGTGTCTTGGTTAGTAACTTGCATTGGTTTAGGCAGTTTCCCGACATCAAGGCCAAACCGCAGCTCGGCGGTTGTGCCTGGTTTGGCATCGCCAGCTCCTGCCACTCGCCAACGGCGAATATTTTTAATATAGGGAAGCGCCTCTTCAAGACTGTCGAAATTGAGTGAATAACCGCTATAGGAGACTGTGTAGCGGCGAGTGAGCGGATTGAAAGCCAGACGAATAGTGAAGGTGCTTGAAGCGACTTCCTTATCAAGCCAATACCAACGACTTTTCGTTAGTTCGAATGAATAGGCGAAGTAAAGCGCAATGCCTCGATGCATTGCGTTGATCAGAGGGGTTGGAAGATCAAATTCGTAATGTGCTTCAACAAAGAGCCCCGGCGGCTCGCCTGGTTCGTCTATGGTAATTTTTGCGCCCATCAGCTCCGCTCGGGCACACCATGCGACGTCGGCAGCCAGAGCGCAGGCCAGAACGACCGGCGCGAGTTTGGCAGCGTGACAGAGGATGCTTCGAGGGAGCATGAGATGAAAGCGTTTTTTAGAGCTTTGTTAGGAGGGCGTAGAAAAAACCGTCGTGCACGAGCGGTTCAGCGGCGTCTGGGTCAAATGGCAATTCGTGAACATGATCGGCAGGGACAAGACTCATCATACCTGTTGGTGCACCTTTGAAGGCAGTAAGTTGAGCGTCGCCATGATTGGCGGTGAAGCGACGGATTTGATCGGGGCCTTCTTCCGGGAAGATAGAGCAGGTGCAGTAGAGCAGCCTTCCCCCTTTTTTCACTAACGGCCAGAGAGCATTGAGGAGTCTTTCTTGTTCACGAGCTAGTCGCGCGGGGTCCTCGGGGCGCCGAGACCAAGGAACATCTGGCTGCCGCCGCACAATACCGCTAGCCGTACAAGGAGCATCCAATAAAATGGCGTCAAATTCGCGTCCGGAATGCCATTCACTCACCATCGCGGCGTCGGCTGCCCGGACTGTCGCTTCAACCCTTAGTCGTAAAAGTGTTGACTTAATAAGTTCCGCGCGTTTAGGGTCGATTTCAAGAGCTGTTACATGGCAGTCTGCACTTTCTAATAAGTGAGCTGTTTTGCCTCCTGGCGCTGCACAGGCGTCAAGGATCTGCTCATTTTTTTGGGGGGCGAGAATTTCCGCAGCGAGCTGCGTACCGGCATCCTGTACGGATACGATGCCTTCAGAAAATCCTGGAATATCCTTTACGGGCAGAGGTGACTCGAGCATGACAGCTGAGCGTCCGACTCGTAAAGCGGGAATGCCTCGGGCCTTAAGTTCCTCTAGATATGCAGCCGGCGTAATTCGACGAGCATTAACGCGAAGCGTCATTGGTGCGTGAAGCGTACCAATGCGCAGGATTTCTTCCCAATTGGAGGGGTGGGACTCTTTAATTCGGCGTATCCACCAAAGCGGTGCGTTGAAGCGAACATCCAGGTCTTTTTGTAGAACTGCCGAAATTTGCTCTCGTTCGCGTAAAAATCGGCGCAGCACGGCATTGATGAGCCCTGCAAAGCGTACGGTTCGGCGGTTGTTGCGTGCTGCATTGACGGTTTCATTGACGAGGGTGAAGTCACTGTAGCGCCCCTCAACGACGAGTGCTATAGCGATTTCAAGAAGCCCCATTACTGGTGGCGGACTGGAAAGCAAACCCGCCGCAGCAGCATTAGCGAATGCTCGACGACGAATCACGTCGTAGACAATCGATTGGAGCGCTGCACGAGCTTGTGCAGGCAATCCAATTGAAACGGTTTCGAGCGCAGAGGAGAGCGATACGCCTTCAAGCATACGTCGCCGAACCTCGGCAGCAAGTTCAATAAGCTGCTGCAATGGGAGTTGCAATCGGTTTGCTGCTTTGTCAGTCGTATGTTTATTGGGGGCCTGATCCATCATTGAAGCACCTCACCCTTTTGGAGGTGCAGTCCCTGTACGGCTGCCTGCGCTGAGCTTCGAGTTTTGCCTGGACGCTGAAGTTCTGTAATACGGAGAGCTCCAACTCTGCAACGGACAACAAGGTCATGCTCAATCGAGAGCACTTCGCCGGATAAACCTGTATCGGCATCTTCGGCTGTGGCCGACCAGACTTTGACGACATCAGCACCTCGGTGAAATTCGAGTCCGGGGAATGGTGTAAAAGCGCGTAGTCTTCGAGCAATGACTGCAGCGGAATCGCTCCATTGAATGCGTTTTTCGCTTTTGAGCAGCTTTTCCGCGTAGAGAACACCCTCGTCAGGCTGCGGCGTGCAAATAAGCTCATTTGCATGTTGCAGGGATTGAACTAAGAGGTTGGCACCCATGGATGCAAGGCGTTCAGTAAGTGTTGCGGTCGTGTCTTCGGCCAGGATTGGCGTACGTGCCTCTGCCACCATTGGGCCTGTATCCAGCCCAAGCTCCATCTTCATGAGCGTAACGCCAGTTTCAGCGTCACCGGCTTCAATCGCCCGGGCAATAGGGGCAGCACCGCGCCAGCGCGGGAGCAGACTCGCATGAATATTGAGAGCTTTGATATCACCGAATTTGCCGATGCCTTTTGCACAATCGAGTACCGGCAGCGGGAGGATCAAACCGTAGGCGGCTACTACAAGAAGATCTGCGTTGAGACTCTTTAGCCGAGCATGCATAGCGGCTGCACCATCCGGATCTTTTTTGAGGCTCAACGTAAAAGGAGTGGCCACTTCAATACCCAGCTTCTGGGCCAGAACCTTCACGGGTGAAGGCGTAAGCTTCATGCCGCGGCCGCTCGGACGATCGGGCTGAGTTAGAACGAGCGGGATTTCATGTCCTGCATCGGCCAGCGCTTGAAGAGCGACGGCGGCGAAGTCGGGCGTACCGGCAAAAATAATTCTCATGAAGAAGGTGTTAGGTCATCGGTTGAGGAACGGCGTTATTCTAAAAGAGCCGCTTATGATGTGTTTCACTTGTGGTCAGGAGGAAGAGATGAGTGAAACAGAAATTTTAGAAAGGCAAGGATTCCGCTATGCCTACCGTCGACGAGGAGATGAAGATGCGCCGGCGGTGGTACTTCTTATGGGACTTGGACTTCCTAAGGAAGCTTGGCCGGAGGCGGTGATTTCTGGGCTGCTCGCCGAAGGTTTTCAGGTTATTACGCCAGACAACCGTGATGCGGGCGAAAGCACGCATATGACATCTTGGCAGGTATCTGGCCGCGATGTTTTCGAGGCAATTGCTAAAACGATGATCGGGCGGCCGGTCGTTGGTGAATATGCATTAGAAGATATGGCGCTTGATTTGGAGCGTCTGCTTGATCGTCTTAGTATTCGCCGAGCGCATGTAGTTGGTATATCCATGGGCGGCATGATTGCGCAGGTTTTTGCCGCGCAGTGTCCCAATCGTGCAGCAACGCTGACGTCGATTTCGTCTGCTGTGGGAAATCCTCGTACGGGATTTGGAAATCTTCGAGCGATTGCTGCGGTTGCTATGACAGGGTCCGATGGAAATTCGGCAGCTCAGCACTACACACGCATACTGCGCACATTGGCAGGACCCCAATATCCTCCTTCAGAAACCGAGCTTACAGAGGCGGCCAAACTGAGGCTCGCATATGACGCTGAGGCTACCCGTCGGCAGTTAATAGCGTTGCTGGCGAGCGGCAACCGCTCTCGACAGGTGCGTGAGCTCACAGCGCCGACACTCGTTATCCACGGACGGAATGATCCGCTTCTGCCTTTTAAGGCTGGTGAGGAAACGGCGGCACTTATTCGCGGCGCGAAGCTGATCGCTGTAGATGGTTTGGGTCATCAGCTTGCACCAGCGTTGATGGAATCCTATGTCCGGTGGATCGCCGAGCATTGTCATGCACACCCGGCTTAATCCTTAGATATTTAAACGTGTTCCTTTTCTTTGTCTTTTTCACGTTCGCGATCTTCTCGGCGAAGCTTGCGAAGCTTTGTGCAGGCACGCTGTTTTTTCAGTTGGCTGAGGTGATCGATAAAAACAATGCCGTTAAGGTGATCGACCTCATGCTGAATACAAACGGCGAGAAGCCCCGTGCATTCAAGTTCGAATGTTTCACCTTTGATGTTCTGTGCGTGAACTCGGACTTGTCCCGGCCGCTTCACATGCTCATAGAGCCCTTTAAGTGAAAGGCAGCCTTCCTCATGATCTACAAGATCGCCCTTTGTTTCGATGATCTCTGGATTGATAAAAACAAGAAGATCAGAGTTGTCGTCAGTAATGTCAATGACGACAATGCGCTTGAGGATGCCCACTTGATTGGCAGCTAAGCCAACGCCTGGCGCAGCGTACATGGTTTCAGCCATGTCGTTAACGAGTGTTTTGATGGCATCGTTGAAATCAGCGACAGGCTCTGCCTTAGCGGCAAGCTTTGGGTGCGGGTATTGAAGGATAGGCAGTTTGGCCACTTTCTGGCTTCTCCTCAAATGAATGCAGAACTCGGACTTTACGGCTTCTGAGTCGGTGCATTATAGATTTGCTGAGTTTTTGTTTTGGAAGGATGTCCATGCCGATTGCTGTGGATCGTCTTGATGAAGCTGAAGAATGGATGCGTCTCTTGCTCGTACCCAATCTTCCTGTACCGTTGGCACTTAGAGCTGTTCAGACTTTCGGTGGAGTTGCTGAAGCGCTGTCCGCACCGCTGAAAGAGCTTGCTCGGGAAGTGGGTGGTCGAATGGCCGAGGCTATGCGGGCTGTCGGCCGAGGAGCACGTGATGATGAGCTTGATGTAGCGCTAAATTGGCTGACGAGTAGACCTCAAACCGCACTTTTGCCGCTTTATGACCCCCTTTATCCTCAACAACTCATTGAGGCAGGCACTGCGCCGTTGGCACTCTTTCTTTGCGGGGATGCTGAAGTACTTCACAAGCAGCGAGTGGCAGTAGTTGGAACAAGTCGTCCTGATGCTGAAGGCCGAACGAATGCGGCAGATTTCGGCGCGGCGTTAGCTCGAGCTGGAGCGGTATCCGTTGCTGCATTGGAGATGCCGGACGATGTGGGCGGTGCCGTGCTCGAAGGGGCATTATCTGTGAAGGGGGCGCCGATTGCTCTTTTGGCAACTGGACCAGATAGAGCTTTGAGTGCAATATCGCAGCTGCAGCATCGCGTGGTGGATGAAGGCGGACTACTCATTTCGGCAGCATTTCCAGGAGCGAGTACCGATGAGCACTCTAGGCGAGTACGGGACGCACTTTTGGCAAATTTTGCACCTAGGCTCCTTGTGATTGAGGCTGAGAGGAACGATTCGGTGATGAACATAGCTCGTCAGGCTGCTGACGCGGGCGTGCAGGTCGGTGCAGTCCCAGGAAGCATTCATAATCCAGCATACAAGGGCTGTCATCAGCTTATCCGAGACGGTGCTGCATTAGTGGAAATGATTACAGATATTGGGCTGCGAAAGGCGCCCGCCGGCAAACTAATGACATAATGCGCGCGTGTTTTTCCCGGACAAGTCTTTTCAATGTTCGGCAAACCCTTTAGAACAACAATATTTTTAGATTCTGCGCTTAGCAGTGAAAAGCGTATGAGGAGTAGGTGCCATGGGACAGACCTTGGTGATCGCAGAAAAACCTTCTGTGGCTGGCGACATTGCTCGGGCATTGGGCGGCTTTAAGAAGGACGGCGACTTCTGGGTAAGCGATGCCATGATTGTGGGGTCCGCTGTCGGACACCTGCTCGAAATTAAGGCTCCGGAAGAGTACGACGTAAAGCGCGGCCGATGGTCGTTCGCAAATCTACCTGTACTGCCGCCCCACTTTGATTTGCAACCCATCAAGAAATCCATAAAGAAGTTTGAGGGGTTGGAGAAAAAGATTCGCAGCCGCAGCGTTACCGACATCATCAATGCATGTGATGCGGGGCGTGAAGGTGAGTTGATTTTCCGGTACATCATTCAGGCAACGGGAACGAAGAAACCTATTCGTCGATTGTGGTTGCAGTCGATGACGAAAGCCTCTATTCAAAAAGCTTTTACAGCGCTGAGATCAGATGCTGAAATGAAGCCACTTGAGGCGGCAGCCCGCAGTCGATCTGAGGCTGATTGGCTCGTCGGCATCAATGGCACACGTGCACTTACAGCGTTCAATTCCAAAGACGGCGGCTTCTTCCTTACTACCGTTGGCCGCGTGCAGACGCCGACTCTTGCTATCGTTGTTGCTCGAGAGGAAGAGATAACGCACTTCAAACCGCAGAACTACTGGGAAGTGCATGCAACTTTTGGCGCACAAGCGGGGGACTATGACTCCGTTTGGGTTGATGCCGACTTCAAAAAAACGAAGGGTCAATCTGCGGAGCTCAAACCAGAACGTCTTTGGACTGCTGCCGAAGCGCAAGCCATTGTCGCTAAATGTCAGGGCAAGCTTGGTATTGTCACAGATCACAAGCGCCGGGCGACCTCTGCTCCTCCTGCGCTTTTTGATTTGACCAGTCTGCAGCGCGAAGCCAATGGTCGCTTTGGCTTCCCCGCCAAGATGACGCTGGCGATTTTGCAGCGTCTCTATGAGCGCCACAAGGTACTTACCTATCCGCGTACCGACTCTCGTGCGCTACCGGAAGACTATCCTGAAACGATGAAGGAGACTCTTTCGCATCTCCAGAAGTTGGAGGCTTATAACGCCTTTGCCGGGCAGATTCTGATGAGTGGTTGGGTCAAGGGAGATAATCGTCGGATCTTTGATAATAAGAAAATCAGCGACCACTTTGCCATCGTGCCAACTGGTGAACTTCCTAAAGATCTTGAAGAAACAGAACAGAAAATTTATGACCTAGTAGTGCGCCGTACCATGGCGGCATTCTTTCCTTCCGCGGTTTTCGATGTCACGACCCGCGAAACGATCGTGGAAGGTGAGAAATTTGTGACGGAAGGCAAGGTTCTTGTTGAACCTGGTTGGATGGCCGTTGTTGGCCGCGCCGGTCGTACGCAGTCCGACCTCTGCCCCATTACAAACGGTGAAGCCGTTCAGACAAAGAATATAGCCGCTGAGGCTGATCAAACTCGTCCGCCAGCACGCTTTACGGATGCAACGCTGCTTTCGGCGATGGAATCGGCAGGAAAGAAGCTCGACGCTGACGAATTGCGTGATGCTATGGCCGAAAAGGGCCTCGGTACACCGGCTACTCGTGCGCAGACCATCGAAGGGTTGATCGAGCAAAAGTATCTGCGCCGTGATGGACGCGACCTCATTCCGAATGCCAAAGCGTTCCAATTGATGCAGCTTGTACGGGGGCTGAAGATCGATGCGCTGACTCAACCCAAACTAACGGCGGAATGGGAATACAAGCTTTCTCTCATAGAAAAGAATCAAGTTTCGCGTGACGAATTCATGCACGAGATTCGCGAGATGACCGAACGTATGGTTGCGTCGGCCAAGCAGTATGAAGGCGATAGTGTTCCTATCGTCAACCCGATTCATTTCCACAATCGGTGTCCTGCTTGCGGAGGTGAAATTGTTGAAAACTATCGTCGCTACGCCTGTACGACTCCTGGCTGTTACTTCTCGCTTTCAAAACATCCGTCAGGGCGCACCTTTGAGATTCATGAGGTTGAAGAGCTTTTAGCAAATCACCGAGTAGGACCTCTTTCAGGCTTTATGAGTCGTCGTGGTTTCCCTTTTGAGGGGGAACTTCTTTTGGAGCGTGACAAAGAAACCGGACAGTGGGGCATGCGTTTTGCATTCGAAGAGCGCCCAGAGGTTGATGCAGAAGAGATTGCTTCCGCTCCAGCGGTAGGAAATTGCCCCTTGTGTCATGGCCGCGTACTTGATCTCAATGATCAATATGTCTGCGAGCATGCAGTGAATGATCCGCGGACCTGCACTTTCCGTGTGGGAAAGACCATTTTGCAGCGAACGTTGACGCACGACGAAGTCGCTACGCTTCTGGCCGAAGGACGAACGCCGCTTCTTGACGGCTTTATTTCGAAGCGTACGAACCGTGCGTTTAAATCCTATCTTGTATGGGATTCGAAGAAGAAATCCGTGGTGTTCGAGTTTGAAAAACGCGAAAAACCTGCAGAGAAAGCGGCGTCAGACCACGAGGAAGACGGCTCTGCTAAGAAAACTGTGCGGAAGACAGCGGCAGCAAAGGCTGCCACAGGTAAACGCACACGCCGTACGTCATCAGGAGAGTGACCGGTTGGCTTGATGGAATGAAAAATGCCGCACAAGACTTCATAAGACTTGTGCGGCATTGTTGTTCTGATCGGTGGTAACAGCAGTGCTTTAGGCTTCAGGAGGCACAGGCTTTACTGGGTCGTCAGGTTTTTTGATATTTCTAGTGATCAGAACCTGGTCAATCTTATTGTTATCGACGTCCATGACCTCAAAGGTGTAGTCAGCGTAGACAACCTTATCGGTGCGTTTAGGAATTTTCCGAAGCATATACATCATGAAGCCAGCTACAGTTTCATAAGCGGAATCTTCCGGCAGTTCATCAATTTCAAGTGCGTGTTCTAGATCGTCAACTGGGGTCGCACCGTCAACGAGCCAGGTATTGTCATCGCGCTGAATAATCTGCATATCTTCGTCAATGGTTACGAGGTCCCCCATTACTGTGGACATGACGTCATTGATGGTGATAATGCCGACCACGAGCGCGTATTCGTTAAGAATGACCGCAAAGTCTGAGTGCGTGCGTTGGAAGGTGTTAAGCACTTCTGAGAGCGTAAGTGAGTCCGGAATGAACTGCACGCTTTGCACGAGCTCTGGATCTTTGAAGGTAATGGGCTTTTCCTCCAAGACGCAACGGAGTAGATGTTTGGAATCCACAAAGCCGATGACGTGATCAAGGTCTTTGTCGCAGACGAGGAAGCGGTTGTAGGGGACCGTACCAATCTTTGCTCGGATACTCGCTTCGGTTTCATCAAGCGTGAAGTAAACAATGCTTTCGCGTGCAGTCATGGCTGACGGTACGAGACGGCTTTCCATTTCGAAGACATTCTGAATAACGGCTTCTTCCTGCGGAGCAATAACGCCGGCAGCTGTACCTGCGCCGATGCTCGCAAGAATGTCTTCGGAGGTAATCGCTTCCTGGCGCTTTGTAGGTACGCCGAGAGAGCGAATGCAGGCATCAGAAAGGCGCTCAAGAATGAAAACGCACGGCTTGAAGAGCGTAATGATGCAGTGCATTGGGCGCACAACGAACATTGCTACGGCTTCCGGACGTGCAATAGCCAGTCGTTTTGGGAGGAGATCCGCAAAGATTACAAAGAGTGTCGTTGCGATAAGGAACGAAATAACAAAACTGATGCGTCCCCAATCTTGCCCCGGCAGAATTTCCGCAAGCAGCCATTGAAAGAAAGGCGAAAAGGCTGCATCACCTACAATGCCGCCCAAGAGCGCGGTAGCGTTTAGTCCAATCTGCAGAGCAGAGAAGAATTGCCCGGGGTGTTCGCGCATCTCCAATACCATGGCGGCTCGACGATCGCCGTCTTCAGAAAGCGCCATCAAGCGAGTTTTCGAAGCGGCTGAAAGAGAAATTTCAGCCGAAGAGAAAAACGCACTCAGAAGAACGAGGCAAAACAGGCCGACGACTTGCGGCAGGGAGGAGATCATGAGGAATCCGATAGGCAGAACGGGCGGAAAAAGGAATAGCGGACGGCGGTCGAGGGACTTTCCGATAGTCCGCAATTTTTACGCCGGCTCGACTGCAAATTAGATGCAGATCATGAAGTGTAGCATATTTCAATTACTAACCGTTTGTTTTTTCGCATTATTTTTTCGGATATTGAGTGTTGATGGATAATGAAGACGAGGTTTACTTCGTTCGTCAGCTACACTCGGAAGCCCAGACGTTGATAATTCCCTCCGCCGGCCGGCGATCTCTTCAAGGACGTTCT
>OBWO01000535.1_pt1 | contig 23860 bp, 24 predicted proteins | sample 1476401 | NCBI WGS metagenome assembly OBWO01 (sample SAMEA2580091, study PRJEB22360) | human gut metagenome | biome: human gut; feature: human-associated habitat; material: faeces | place: Denmark | collected 2008/2010 | reverse complement strand
GGCGGAAGCGCCACCGACTCGAGCGTAGGACTCAATACGGCTGAGCAACTGGACGCACGCGTTTAGGAAATAGTCGACCTGACGCTCGTCATAGCCCTTCTTGCCCTTGCGCTGGGTGAAGATGACATTGCTCACCGAAACGGCGTTGAGATCAGCCAAGTCACGGACATCGTCTTCGGTGACACCGTCGACGCCGAGGGATGCAGCGACTTTATCCACAATCTGATCGGTAAGACGGTCGACCTGCTTCTTGTCATACGACGGCTGCTTGGCCTCACCGGGCTTGAAGCGCTCGCCCTGCTCACGTTCCACATGCTCGAGAATCTGCTGGTACAGGTTCTCAGTCTGTGCCTTCCACGTCACACGACCATGCTGGGCGATCTCCCATGCGGTCTGCTTGTCGACCACCGCACGCTCGAGACGATTAAGCGCTGCGTCGACCTGAGCAATCACATAGCCGTCCTTGGTCAGGTCGAACGACACCGACTGAATATCACGCTGGGTAAGTCTGATTCCCTCACTGTCGTACAAAGCGTGGGCCCGCTCTAGAAAAGCGTCGACCTGAGCGGGATCATATCCCCACTTACGCTTGCCTGCGCGTGCAATGCCTGCCTTGCCGTCCCCTTCGCGAAGTTCCTGCGCCATCGGCTAATCGACCTCCTGCTGGATAAACAAATCTGTCCACAACTGTACGTGATTGTTGCGACGCGCGCGTGTATTTAGGCGGAAATTCACAGTTTTTGGCCTTCTCGACACTGGTCGGCCTCATTTCGAAAGCGCAGTGAAAGTGGGCAATAAGGGACTCGAACCCCTGACATCCACCGTGTAAAGGTGGCGCTCTAACCAACTGAGCTAATTGCCCGCGAGTGTCAACAATAGCGTAAGGACGGCACAGCCGTCACTTGCACACGCCGGACGCCGCAATCATGACCTTTCGCCAAGGCCATGGCTTCCGCCCGTCGTTCCGATTCAGCGGCCCTTGCCGAAAGCGCGCAGACGGATACCATTCCAGTCCGGGCTGACAGTCAGCGGAGTGGCGGCGTTCATGCCTGCGGTCTGGGCGGCGGACTGCACGGTGGAAGAGCTGGCGGCTCCCGGACGACCGGGCTTCGGCGTCAACACCCACAATGGGCCGTCATTGCCGAGCACCGCGTAGGCATCGACGATGGTATCGGACAGTTCGTCCTCGTCGTCGCCATCGCGCCACCACAGAATGACACCATCCACGGCGGAGTCATAATCCTCGTCTACAAGCTCCTCACCCGTGAGCTCCTCGATCTTGGCGCGTACGGAGTCGTCCACGTCGTCGTCCCAGAGCCACTCCTGGACGATGTCGCCGGGCTTGAAACCAAATTCTTCAGCGTTCTGCGATGCCGTTTGATTCACAGGGGCTACATTAGCAAGTCATGGCGAACAAATACGTTAACGCGACCAAAAATCTCGCTTTGTGACCGTTTCACCGCAAAATTCCAAGCGCTCACGCCGTGCAATGCGGCAAGTCGTCGGCCTGTCCTTTACCGATGGCCACCAGTGCCCGATAGGCCTCGTCCAAGGTGGCGACCTTGACATCGCGCAGCCCGTCGGGCACATGGCCTGCCACCGCGCTGCAATTATCCGCAGGAGCCAAGAACCATGTGGCACCGTCGCGTTTGGCTCCAACCATCTTCAGCTGAATGCCGCCGATTTTGCCGACATTGCCCTTCTTGTCGATAGTGCCCGTGCCGGCGATGGTCTTGCCGCCACTTTCACTCTCGGGAGTCAGCTTGTCGATAAGGCCCAGCGTGTACATCATGCCGGCGGACGGCCCGCCGATGCTATCCACATGCATCGTCACCTTGGCATGGGCGAGCGATGCGGCATCAATGCCCAACTCATCGGCGTGTGCTTTGGCATACGCCAATCCCACTTCGCTGGCCGAGGACTGGGAACCGGCCATGTCCTTGTCGACCGTCTTCTGATATTCGTCGGCCGTCTGCCCCACTGGCACCGTCGCTTCCCTTGGCATGATCTCCATCTTCGGGTTCGCCCATGCCCACACGGCCTGTGCATTGATAATCGTGTAGCCGGGCACGCCGGAAGCGTTGACCGTGGTCAACAGCAATGAGCCGGAATCTTGGTACGTGGAAACGCCTTTGCCGGATACATCAATGACTGCGCCGTCCTCGACGCTACCGAGCACATTCTGGGTCGGCCCCGGCCCCTCGATGACATACGGGCTGGGCAGCAGTAGTATCACCACACCGAGCAATACGGCAAACGCGCCGATGAAATGACGCGGAGAACGAGCCGCCAGGTATCGCCTCACCCTCTGCGCGGCGCGCGAAAAACGCGATTGTCCGGTTTCCTTGGATGAGTTGGAAGATGACGCGGCCGAATCATCGTGTTCTGGATGGGCTTCCATAGCGGCCAAAGACCCGGATTGCCGATTCGTGTGACGTACAGACATATGCAACAGTGTATGCGAATGACCGAAATGAACACACAACACACATATTCCTCGGCCGCCAGCGAACGGGCGCGGGCACAACCTACACTTGGGATAACACACCGCGGCAAAGAAGGATACGCATGGACGACAACGCGATTCACGAATGGCTGATCAAGTGCTTCGGCCCGATTCAGGGAGAAATGGCTTGGCAACAGATCGGCCAGCTGCCAGAGGAGATTCGCGCGCAGATGATGAGCCAGGATCCGAGCCGTCTGCCAGATCCTGCGGAAGTCCAGCAGATGATGGCAGCGTTCAGTGCCGGCGGCCTGAACACCATGGGCGATATGCAGCGCACGGTCGAAGAGGGACCGATCAACGTCAAGCTCGCCAAATCGATCGCATTGCAGCAGGCCAACGCTTCCGGCTCTCAGCCCAGCGTGTCCGCAGTGGACGGTGAAGCCGCTCGACGTGCTATGAGCGAGGCGAATCTGTGGCTGGACACGGCATGCGAGTTCGATCCCGCTCCCGGAGAGCCCGATGTGCTCACCCGCGCCGGATGGGTGGAAGGCACCATCGACCAATGGGCCAAATTCGCCGCTCCCGTGGCCGAGTCGATGAACGACGCTTTGGCCTCGGTGATTTCCGAGCGCCTCGGCGGCATGCTTGGCGACGGCGAAGTGGCCGGCGTGTTCGCAGGCCCAGTGCCGATTCCGATTCCTGACGGCATGAAGGATCCCGGCCAACTCATGAAATTGCTGGGCAACACGTCCTTTGCCATGCAGCTGGGTCATGCGGCTGGCAATCTGAGCCATGAAGTGCATGGCAGCTTCGATCAGGGTATCTCTCTGCTGAAGAACCCTGCCGGTGGCCTGATAGCCCAGAACGCCACCGAATACGCCAAATTGCTGAATGGCGAGGCACCTGCGGAAGCCACTGACGAGACAAGTGAAACAACCAATCCCATTGGCTTCACTTCGGCCGCAACCAGTGCCGGCACGATTGACAATTCCGATTCGGGCGAAACCAGCACAACCGTCGAGTCCTCGGATGACGCAAACGCCGCAGACACCGCCGCATTCGAGCAAGCATTCGCCGGATTCGACTCCAACGAAAAGATTCCCGAGTCCGAGGTGCTGTCTTTCCTTGCGCTGCAGGAAATGGCCCATGCCCGCCTCTATGCTTCGGTTCCTTGGCTGATGCCCCGGTTTGAAGCACTCATCGGCAAGTATGCGCGTGGCATCTCCATTGATTTGGATGCCATGGAAGAACAACTGCGCGATGCCACTTCCATGGATCCTGAATCGATTTCCGGAGCGGTGAATCTCACCAAAGTAGGCATCCCCGATACGCCTGAACAGCGTGAAGCGCTGGCATCGTTGGAATCATTGCTGGCCATGGTTGAAGGCTGGGTGGATTGCGTGGTGTGGCGTGCCGGCATGGCTCACCTTCCGCATATCGAGCAGCTGCGCGAAATGATGCGCCGCGAGCGTGCAATGGGAGGCCCAGCGGAACGCACTTTCGAGAGCCTGCTCGGCCTGCAACTACGCCCTAAGCGCATGCGTGAAGCCGCCGGCCTGTGGGAGATGATCACGGTGGCCGAGGGGCCGGACGGACGTGATGCCAAATGGTCGCACCCGGATTTGCTGCCGGCCTTGCCTGGTGACAAGCCCGCGGATGGCGTTGCGACCGAATCGAGTGATTCGTCTCAATCCTCCGTCAATGCCGGTAGCTCTACTTCGCACCCTGCAGCGGATGGCAAGACCGACAACATCGACTGGGATGCCGAACTGTCCAAACTGCTCGGCGAAGATGGCAACGACGGCCCGGATACCCCGGACCAGCCCGACAATCCTCAACAGCCGAACGAGTGACGGCATCGCCATCGCTTAGGGCACATTATTTACACCGAGCGAGCCGAAGAAAAGCTGCTTGAAGCAATGTTCACAAGAAGCGGGAAGGGCGGCGCTGCTGCGCCCCATACCCATCCTTGGTCCGCGCATATGACAGATGCAGCGAGTCCTCGGCTCGTGTGACGCCCACGTACATAAGCCGTCGCTCCTCTTCCAACGTCTCCCCCGGTTCCGGTGACCCGTACGGCAATAGCCCTTCGGAGCAGCCGACCAGAAAGACGTGTTTGAATTCCAGACCCTTGGCCGCATGGATGGTGGAAATCATGACGCCGGGGTCGGTGCTCTGCTGGCTGCCTGCGGCGTCCAATCCCATGGCTTCCAACAGGGCCCTGCGTGTCGTGGCATCATCCGCGAGCGACGAAGACTGCCATCCGGAATCCTTACGCACGCGGAATTTCAGCCTTGCCGCGCGCAATGCCGCACCGAAAACCGGCTGCTGCGCGTTGATGCGCGTCAGAATCGCGCAATCGGAGGGCTTCGCACCCTGCGCAACAAGTCGTGCGATGCGAGCCGCCACACCTTGTGCTTCCAGGTCATCGGTGTCATAGGCCGTTCGGCTGATGCGCACCCCCTTCTCCCTGGCGGAAACCAGCTTCAAATAATCCTCACGATTGGGGGCCGCGGCAAGCACCCGATTGGCGAGACCCACCACTTCAGGAGTCGAACGGTAGTCGGTGTTGAGGTTGATGTCCGCAGACAGAGGGCCGAACTCATCGGCGAACTGCAACAGATGCCAGCTGGATGCACCCGCGAACGAGTAGATGGTCTGTGCAGGGTCGCCGACCACACATACATTGCGGTTCATAGCAGCCTTGCCATTCGGCCCGTCTCCCCCAAGCCATAAGTTCAGCAAACGATGCTGCAGCGGAGAAACATCCTGATACTCATCAACGGTGAGCCAGCCGATGGAGGAACGAATCTGCGCCGCCGCTTCGGGAAAATCATCCATGATGTGGCATACCAGCAGCAGGATGTCGTCAAAATCGATTTCTCCTTGCGATGTTTTCTCTTGCTCATACGCATCATAGATAGCGGCGAATCGAGCGGCATCGAACCCTGCGGGCGGCTGACGATTGGCCTCTACGCTGATACGCGCGTAATCATCGATGGGTACCAGAGAAATTTTGGCCCAATTGATTTCAGCCAGTACATCGCGCACGGTCAGTGCATCAATATCTCGTACAGCGGTAGCACGAGTGATGGCACGAGATACGGTGTCACGCTGATTTTCGATGAGATGCGGGAATGGCGCTTCACAGACGTCGGCCCACACACTGTTGAGCTGGCGCAATGCCGCAGAGTGAAAAGTAGCGGCGGTAACACCGGATGTACCACCTTGCAGCCCCAGCTGCTCAAGTCGAGCACGCATTTCGGCAGCGGCTTTCACCGAAAACGTAACGGCAAGCGCCCGCTCGGGCTTCCATGCTCCCGTCGCGCAGGCATAGGCGATGCGTCGCGTAACGGTACGGGTCTTGCCTGCGCCTGCACCGGCGATGATGCGCACCGGGCCATTCAGCGTAGTCGCCGCCCGGCGCTGCTGCTCATCGAGCCCTTCAAGAATCTGCTGCGCTTGTTCCATGACCTCCATTGTGGCACGAAACCGAAAACCAGTGCGAAAACTACGTCATGAAGAGCCGGACATGTATTAGTGTGGAAGAGTGATGAAACGTAGCAACTATATGCTGGCAGCGCTTACCTCGGCTGTCCTGCCGAATCTGGCCATCGCGGGCGTGCGCGGAAGCACGCAGCCCAGCGCAACAGATGAGGACAAGGGCATCGATCAGGCAGTGGTGCAGGATGCCTCAGGCAAACTGTATGACGTATATGCCACTGACACCAAAGAGGGACGCGCTCGTCTGACACGGCGTGTGCAAGCGGCTCAGACGCTTGCCTTGGCCCGCGAGCCGGGTGGCCTTGGATTCGATTTGGATCATGTCATTGCATTCACTCCCGGCGACGAGCCTCAGATCGGGCAGACGACGACCACGCAGTCCGCTGATCAGCCCGAGGCTCAGAGCGCCCGTGAGCCCGGCCCGACAGGGGAAACTGCAGTGATGATTGCGGTTCATCGCGAGGGACAGGCGCGCTCGCTTGACTTGCTTACTCTTGATGACTGCGCTTCGGTCGGCACTGCATTGGGTGCTATTCATCGCCTGCCAACGGCATTTCTCTCGGCCGCCAAATATCCGGTGTTCACCACCGGCCAGATTCGTTCGCAACTGACCGCCTGGATTAAGCGTCTGCGCTCGGCAGGACATGTGCCGCAGGAAATCACCAATAGTTGGGCGCGAATCATAGAGACCGAGGGACTGTGGTCGTTCTCCACATGCATGGTGCATGGCGGCTTCTCAGACGGCGACTTCCTGTTCTCGGGTTCGGCTATTACGGCCGTGACCAATTGGCAGGATATGCAGGTCAATGATCCTGCGCGCGATCTTGCCTGGATTTTCGGCAAACTTGACGAATCCCACCGCAATGCGGTGCTTTCCGCATACGGCCGCATGATGGGCTCCCGCCTTGATGACCTGATCATGCTGCGCGCCAACCTATGGTTGCAGATGGAGCAGGTCGGCGACTTTATCCAAGCATTGAATCGTGCGGATAATAATCGCATCATGCAGTTTAAGGCTCAGGTTGAGCGTCTCGCTCATCAGCTGGGCGTTATCAGCCGTGATACTACGCCGTCTACGGCCGCTGGCGCAACCGCCAAGTCCGCTTCCCCATCCACCATTACCGTCGGCACTTTGCTGCGAGAGGATGACCGCCGCTACGCCGAGGCTGACGATACTACCAACGAGACCACGGAACCGTCCGACGAAACCCCCGATCCGGATCGTACCGGCTCAGCCGAGGTCGTTGCCGTGGGAGAAGCAGACATGACCCCGGCTGTGCCTGCCGCCGCTAAGGATAACGATCAAACCGCCGGCAGTCCGGTGACCGGCACTGGCTCAACCAAGCCGCAGCCCGCCAATGCCGAGCAAGGTGACGACGCGGTAACCATCACGCTCAAAGAGCTCATTGAGATGAACGATCAGCAGGCGGCGTCGGCACCTTCCGCCAACGTGGAGGATGCCGGCAAGGGCGAGGCTGATGACGATACCAATGATCGCCTGTCGCAGTCTGGTGCTGAGACCACGGTTATTCCCTTGCTTGAGCGCGAGGAAAGGGCGTTGCGTGACGCTCGCGCAGGACTGGCTGGGTACGATGACGAGGGCAATCCCTTGCATGACGGTCAGGACGACACACCTTCACGTGGAGTTCCGGAAACCACGCCGAGCGCGTAACCGGTCATCTCATGCCGACGTTACGCGGCACAATAGAACCAACGGATATGGCTGGAAACAGCCAACAATCAACCGCCCGGCGACGGGCACCATCGAGGAGCATTCATGGACATCGAACTGGGCATCCAAAACGTGGCACGACCGGTGAACTTCAGTACCGAGGAATCGGCCGACAGCGTCGGCAAGGCTATCGCACAGGCCGTAGCCAACGGCGAAACCATCAATCTGACCGATGATAAGGGTCGTCACATCATCGTGCCCGCCAAGGCACTGGGCTATGCCATCATCGGTTCCGAGACCAAGCACGCCGTCGGTTTCGGCGCTCTGTGACGATACGGATTGTTCAAGGGCTTACAGCAAGCCTCCGCGAGAGCGGAGGCTTTGTGCTATCGGTATAACGGCAGCGCGCCGCGTCGGACGATTTCGGCCACGGTGGCCTCATCGGTCAGGTTCTCTCCCAACAGATTCGGTTTGCCCTTACCATGCCAGTCCGATCCGCCTGTGACCAGCAAATGGTAACGTGCGCAAATGCCCAGCAATCGTTCGCGCTGTTCGGGAAGGTTGCCACGATGCCACACTTCCAGGCCATCCAGCCCTTCCGCAATCAACGCTTCAATCTGCTCATCGGAAAGCAGTCTCCGGTTTCGGCTCAAATCACCGGCATGAGCAATCAGAATCACACCGTCAGCCCCCTTCACGGCAGCAACCACCTCGCGCGCGGTCGGCGACGGCGTGGGAATGTAATATTTGGAGGACGCGCTGACCGCATCGGCAAACGCCTCAGAACGATTTTGATACACCCCGGCGGCAACCAGCGCATCGGCGATATGCGGACGTCCTATAGTGGTGTTCCCGCCTTCCTTGACCTGGGCGAGCACGGACTCCCATGAAATCGGAAGGTTCTTGGACATAAGTTCCACCATACGTTGCGTACGCCGCAATCGTGCCTGGCGAGTACGCGCGAACAGATCCACGATGCATTGATTCGTGGGATCATATTGGAATCCGAGCATATGCACGGAAACACCGTCATCGGTGGCCGTGATTTCAGTGCCGCGCAGTAGCGGCAGCCCTACCTTGCGTGCCGCGGCCTCGGCCTGAGGCCAACCGGCAGTAGTGTCATGATCGGAAATGGATACACCTTTAAGCCCCGCAGCCTTGGATTGCTCGGCCAACACAGCCGGCGTCTCCGTGCCGTCGGAGAAGGCGGTATGGCAATGGATGTCCCACCCGGTTGTGGGCGGTTCCATAGGCATCACGTATCCAGTCATACTGTCCATCGTAACCTCATTTCGCCCCTCCCATGTCTGCAACTCGATTCGCTACCAGGCAAAACCGAACATTCTCTTCCTATCTGACAACCACAGCGGTTAATCTTGAGCGCAGTACCCACACCGGAGGATTCCATGACGCACACGAACAGCACAAACGGCGCACGTAACGATACCAGTACTGCCTCAATTCCCCGGCTCACTGGCTGGAGGCACAGCGCCACATGGACTTATCTCATCATGCTGATTGCTTCGGCAGTGGCATTGGGAGCCTCGTTCATACTTTCGGCCGAGACGCTGCAGCTGGCACGCCATCCTGAGTCCTCATTGGGATGTGATGTAAATGCCGTGGTCTCTTGTTCCACGGTGGCTCAATCATGGCAGGCGGAACTCGTGAAATTCGGCGGGCTCTCCTATCCGAATGCGTTCTTCGGCATCGCCGCCGAATCAGTGTTCATTACCATTGCCGTGATTGGTATGGCGCGCGTGCGCGTGCCGCGATGGTTTGCCACTTGCACATGGTTTGGCGGCTTGGCAGCATTGGCCTACTCATACTGGTTGAGCACGCAGTCGCTGTTCGTGATTCACGCGCTATGCCCGTGGTGCTTGACGCTGATGTTCTCCACCACCATCCAGTTCATGGCGTTGAGCCACGCAACCGTGGCCGTGCAGGGATTGCCGTCTCGCAAGGTCACTGACGAAGAGAACGGCATCGCTTCCGATATGCCGCAGATACCGGCCGGGTTGAACAAGTATTACCGCCTCAACATCGACCTTATGGTTGACGTGCTGTGGATTGTGGCGATTGTAGTGCTGATTATCGTCACCGAGGGCGCAGCACTGTTCGCCGCATAAGCGGCTAATAACGACGTATCTCTCCTTCCATCAGCCTCACGGCTGGCGCTTCTCTCACCAGAGGGAGGTCAGGAACGGAGCAAATCGATATCGGCAACCAGCGTGGCCGAGCCGGTGAGTTTGACGTCCTCGTCGGTCACGTCCACTCGCAGAGTGCCGCCGCGCACGGTGATGTCCCAGTGTGAGATGCCGGTCTTGGCGCGTAGCACAATGCCTGTGGCGCACAAGCCCGTACCGCAGGAGAGGGTCTCTCCGCAGCCTCGTTCGTTGACACGCATCGTCGCCTCACCCACTGCGGTGTTGTGGTCGATATCATCAATACGCACGAATTCCACGTTCTGATCGGATTCGATAGTTGGGTTGACCACCGGCTTGGTGACCAAATCCAGATCCTCGACCACTGGCAGCGCGGAGAAGGCATCTTCAATCACCGCCACCACATGCGGGTTGCCCATGTCGACGAACGTGCCACGTGCCGAGCCATCGTTGCCGGGAATAGTGACTTCATAGGCGTCGGTCTCGCCGATTTTCCACTCCCCCATTTCCACCTGGAACACATTGGCACCATACGGCTTCACGTTGCCACGAGGGGTCAGAATCTTGACGCCGGCTCGGGTTCCAAGGCGGAACGGCTCGGTGGAGTCAGCCACGCCCTCACGCTGGGCGAATAAAGTGATGGCGCGTGTGCCGTTGCCGCACATCTCAGCCAACGACCCGTCTGCATTGCGATAGTCCATGAACCATTCAGCGTCACCTGCCTGCACAGCCATGATTTGCTCATCGCTCAGATCAGACACGAACTCAGGCTTGGTCAGGCGAATCAGTCCATCGCCGCCGATGCCGAAATGACGGTCGCACAGGAACCGTATCTCATCGGCAGTGGGCTCGAAATCGCCGGTTTTGTCGAGGTACGCCACGAAATCATTGCCGGTTGCGTGTGTCTTAGTTACTCGTTGCGGAAGACTCATGGCTTTCAGAGTACTCTAGGGAACGAAACAATACTGTTCACAGACTGTTTCCGTGAACAGTGTGGGACTGGCCGCACGGCCGGCCTCGGGCATTTCGTACCGGTACGCAGTCTTGTAGGAGGATTCTGGCATGAGCTCATCAGCGCCCATCGGCGTCTTTGATTCAGGGCTTGGAGGCATTTCCGTTGCCCGAGAAATCGCCAAGGACATGCCGGCTGAGCACGTGCTGTATTTCGGCGATTCCGCCAACGCCCCGTACGGCGTCAAGACCCCGGAGCAAGTGAAGGCCTTAAGTTTTGACATCGTGGAACGATTCGTTGAACACGGTGTCAAGGCCGTGGTCATTGCCTGCAATACCGCTACCTCCGCCGCGGTGAACGATTTGCGCGAGCATTATGACATTCCGATCATCGGCATGGAGCCGGCATTGAAAGTGGCTTGCGACCGCGGGGACGCCCCTCTCGGCCAGCAGCATATTCCACAGCGGGTGATTGTGGCAGCTACTCCCCTGACCTTGCGTGAGCGGAAATTCGCCGAGCTTATGAAGCGTTTCGACTCCGATAACACGATTTTCAAGGAACCCTGCCCGGACCTGGTGGAGATTGTGGAGTCCGGTCAGCTTGGCAATCATGATCTGGTGATGCGCACGCTGCACCACTACTTTGACCGATATGACCTGGACCGCATTGATTCTGTGGTGTTGGGGTGCACGCATTTCGTGTTCTACCGCGACTATTTCCGTGAACTGCTGCCCAAGCATGCCGCAATCATCGATGGCAACGAGGGTACGGTTCGTCACCTTGGCGTGGTATTGGAATCATTGGGCAAGCTGGCACCGGAGGATGCACTTGGCCGCGTGGAGATTTCCAATTCCGACCCATCCGAGCGCATTGCCAAGCTGTCGCATAACCTACTGAGTGCCTGACCTTGGCCACCCTCTTTGAGGGGAGCCAAGGCAAATAAACAGACATTTCGTGGGTCCATTGCCCACATCTTTGTCCAAACAGCGCGCGTAAGCTCATGACTACTTGAGCAAAATAGGGGGTTTGGTATGGCAAAGACCGCAATGATTGATGTAGGCGGCGGCTTTCGTGCTATTTTCGGCTGCGGCGTGATGGATCGCATGCTCGAAGATGGCATTGATGTGGACATGTGTTACGGCGTGTCCGCGGGGGCAGCCAATATGACCTCGTTCATCGCCCGCCAGCATGGGCGCAACCACACTTTCTATACCAAGTACGCGTTCCGTAAGGAATACGCGAGCGCGGAAAGTTATTTCAAAAATCACAACTTTGCCAACCTGGACTATATCTACGGCACGCTGAGCAACCACGATGGCGAGAACCCGGTGGATTACGCGGCTTTCGAGGCCAATCCCACCGGCTTTACCGTGGTAGCGTGCAACGCCGAAGACGGTTCGACCAAGTATTTCGACAAGTCGCGTGCGCGATTCGATGACTTCGATATCATCAAGGCCTCATCGGCTGTGCCAGTGGCATGCGAACCGTATGTAGTGGACGGTGTGCCGTATTTCGACGGCGGCATCGCCGATCCAGTCCCGGTGCAGAAGGCATTGGATGATGGCTACGACAAGGTGATTCTGATTCTCTCCCGTCTGCGCAACGAGGTGCGCAAACAGCAGAAGGATCTGGCTCCAGCCCGTATCCTCGAACGCTCTTACCCCGCCGCGGCTGAAAAGCTGCGCATGCGGTACAAGACCTATAACGACGAAATCGAGATGGCCAAACAGTATGAGGCAGAAGGCCGCGTGCTGATTCTCGCCCCGGAAGACCTCTATGGTCTCAACACCCTAAAAAAGAACTTCGAGGGTCTGGAAATGATGTACCGCAAAGGCTATGCGGCGGCCGAGGCCATCCCCGAGTTCCTCAGCAAGTAAGTTTTGCGGATTTTTCTCACTGAGCAACCGTCAGCGAGAAAGTTTGCAAGGCAAGGTGGCAATTACTCATTAATCAGCATTGAGAGCATATACATTGGCAGATAGGTGATTCCTTTCTCTTGGAATACGTTGGTTTCCGCGAGTACTATCGCCCTGTCAATGGCGTAGCCGTCAGTGTTCAGCGCATTGTCAAGGGCTGCATGAGAACGGTAGTATTTGCTCGACTTAATCTCCAGGGCCAACACATCACCGTCATCGGTCTCTATCAGGAAATCCAGCTCACCAATCCCTTTTTCGTGAAGTAATAGAGATTGGTAAATCCATGCGCGGTGAGTTCCTGCGCCACGACATTCCCGTAGACTCCGCCCATGTTCATTGCAGCCTGACCATCCAGTATGCCCAGTGCTGACTTCTTGCCATACGAGCTGGTCAGCAATCCCACATCGGAATAGAACAGTTTCAGCAATCGACGTTCTTTACTGGCTCTCAGCGGAGCCACGGGGGCAGCAACACTAAATGCCGGCAGCGCAACATTAGCACGAGTAAGCCAAAGGAATTCATCTCCTGAGTTCTAAATAGAAGTGCAACACCTTGTCTAAGGTTGGAAGTGTTCAGTTTCTAACTTAAGAAGGTGTTGCACTTCTATTTAGAACTCAGGGTCTTTATGCACTCGTCGCAATCTATAGGTGAGTAATTCGCGCACTCGTTACAATCTGCATACAGTCATTTTTCGCACTCGTTGAAATCTAAACCGGTCGCAACGATATCAATTCATATGGAATCAGAGCTGAAACGCAGTGAAGCCCCTCGCTTGGAGGGGCTTCACTAACGATGGATGCGGTTGCAAATGGGCCGATTACTTCGTTTCGTTGGCGGTGAGCATGGCCTTGGTGACCTGTTCGTAGAGATCCTGATAGCCGCCAGGCGTGGAGGCGGGCAGCACCACGGTCTTGGCGTTGCCGGACTCGGACAGCGAACGCATCACATCGAGGTACTGGTTGAACAGCACCACGTTGTTCACGTCGTTGATGTTCATACCCACGGCCTGCAGACTCTTGATCTGGTCGACGATACCGTTGGCGATTTCGCGGCGGTAGTTGGCCTGGCCCTCACCCTGCAGCCGGGTCTTCTCCGCCTCGGCGGCGGCCTGGGTCTCGATCTGGATGCGCTGGGCCTCGGCGCGCTGGCGGGTGGCTTCCTTCTCGCGCTGGGCGGCGTTGATGGAATCCATGGCGTTCTTGACCTGCGGGCTCGGATCGATGGCGGTAATCAGGGTCTTGACCACAGTGAAGCCGAACCGGCTCATCTCGTTGCCCACGGTCTTCTGCACATCGAAAGCCACGTCATCCTTGCGGGCAAAGGCATCGTCCAAAGAAAGTGCAGGGATAGCGGAACGCAGCGCGTCCTCCATGTAGGAGCGCAGCTGACCGGCCGGGTCACGCAGCTCGTAGTAGGCGGTGGCCACATCGTTCGGGTTCACGCGGAACTGGGTGGAGGCCACCACGGTGACGAACACATTGTCAAGAGTCTTGGTTTCCAGCTGCACGTTAAGCTGGTTGACACGCATGTTGGTTTTCATAGCGATACGGTCCACAAACGGAATGCGGATATGAATACCTGCGAACTGCACCTTAAGGAACTTGCCGAATCGCTCAATGATGTAGGCCTGCTGCTGCGGAACGACGAAGAGTGCGGCACTCAGCAGAACAATGAGTAGCACGATGATAATGAGCAATGCAATCAGCCGGCCAGCAAAGAATACGGCCATGATGTTTTCCCTTCATCCACGTCGAAACCACCCTCGGCCTCGACTCGTGATTTCCATCGTATCAGCGTCCAAACAAAGCGGTAGACATCGTACGCATATGTGTACAACTGTTCACTATGTGTGCATGCTGGCTTCTTATAAAAGATGTGCGGCATCCAATCAGTATGCTGCGGCGATGGCCTGATCAAGGTCTGCGATCAGGTCGTTGACATCTTCCAAACCTATGGATAGGCGAATCAGGTTGTCACTGACGCCGGCGGCTATACGCCCGTTAACCAGCGGATCGTATCCGGCGTGGATGGCTTGTGTTTGGAAATTTTCGCTCATCAATTCTCTCCCCTACCGCCATAAATTCTATTTCCGAACTTAGCAAGCCTTGACGCGTGACACCGGCACGAAGATATTGCAATTGCTGATGTGTTCTTATAAGCATTGGCTATATACGCAAAAACAGCAATCCCATTTTCGCAAGTCCATTTTTTAGAGTCTTCGCCAGTTTGTGTGTGTGGGGGGGGAAAAAGCCCCGGCGTCCGTTGCCGGGGCTTTCCCACCGCACAAACTGGCGAAGACTCATTTATCTCCTGCGTTTGATAACCGGTTATTATGTCGATAACGCATTAGTGATGTTCAAAAAAGAGACGGTGTCACAGCAGACACAGAACTCAGAATGAAGACAACTGCGCAAGATGGAACGAACCGTTGTCCGCCTAATCGACGAAAGGGCCCAACGTCTTAGAACGTCAGGCCCTTTCTGCACATAATTCGAGGTCAAAGGTAAACCTCGACGGTCAGATCCAACGAAATGAAAGTCAGTAATGCTGTCAAGAGAATCGCTCCGAAGCTAGCGTGATCTTTCCGCTAGCATACAATGTACCAGCTTCCACCAGATCCAACCCGCATTGCACAAACAGCCGGAGCCCGCGTGAGTCCCGAACACTCATCCAACATTCATAAGCAGGCGAACGTGCATCCCATGCAATTCTTGGACCGAGCCCTAGTCGGTCAGCTCCCCCAACTCCTGCAGCTTGTTCTTGATATCCACTGCGGAGGGCTCCACCTGGAACGAGCCGTCACCGTACAACACAACCGGAATGTGCTGCTGGCCGCTGATGGCCACGGCACGGTCGGCAGCGCCTTCCTCTTCCTCAATGTTGTGCCAAGTGTATGCCACCCCCAGCTTGTCGAGCGTGTTCTTGGCTTGACGGCAGTCACCGCACCATGTAGCACCGTAGATATCAATGGCCATGTCGGGTCCTTTCCTCTGTTTCGCCGCGTACAGTTCTCACGCGGCCTGTTTTGCTAGATCGTGTCCATCATAACGGGAGACGTGATGGATACGCGTCTGGCATAATGCATACGCAGTCTTGTCCTGATGACGGTTTGCCACATAACACGGAAAAAACGTGGGTCCCTTCTTACATGGCACGAAATCCGCGAGTTGCAGTGAGATACCACCACGAGTCGATTTTTCTCTCTGCATCTGCGCCATAAAAGCCAAGTCCCACCGAGGAACGGAACCAAAAACCACATTCAGCTCGCATAATCCCGACAGCATCCCCGGCCCAACAAGAACAAAGGCATAAAAAAGCGGCGCCGGTGTGGCACAACCGACGCCGCTCCCCAGGAGTAGAAATAGGCAGGAAAAGTATCAGATCAGGCGAACACCCCCGAAGTCAGTTGTTGGAACACGTCAGTATCGGCATGTCGATCGATGTAACGGGCGTAGGCGGTATCGAAAGCCTGACCAAGATCCTCAATCAAATCGTTGGCGTCTTCGATGCCAACGGCAAGGCGCACCAGCTCATCGGTGATGCCGATCTTCAGGCGCTCCTCACGGGGCAGCTCGAAATGCGTCATGCGACAGGGCAGCTCGGCAAGCGACTCCACAGCCCCCAACGATACCGCAAGCCGGAACAAATGCAGGTTGTTGAGCACATCCGCAGGGTCAACGCCGGGCACCACCTCGAAACTCAGCACGCCGCCGGCACCCTTGAGTCCCTTGGCGGCCAGATGCTGATCGCCGGCACCGGGCAGTCCCGGGTAATGCACCGACTTGACCAGCGGGTGCACCAGCAGGTAGCAGGCAATGGCATTGGCGTTCTCCTGCTGACGGTCCATGCGCAGGGCCAGAGTCTGAATGCCGCGGCGTACCGCGTCGCACTCAGCGGGAGCCAACACACCACCCAAACGGTTCTGCGCAAAGTACACGCGGTTCGCCAGATCCTCACCGGAAACGACCACCAGACCGGCGTTCACATCAGAATGACCGGCCAGATACTTGGTGGCGGAGTGAATCACCACATCCGCACCCAGCGCAAGCGGCTTTTGCAGGTACGGGGTCACGAACGTGTTGTCCACAATCGAAAGCGCCCCGAAACGGTGGGCCACCGTGGAGATGGCGCGTACGTCGTTCACCTTGAGCAGTGGATTGGTCAGGGTTTCAAAGTAGACGGCTTGGGCAGGCGCGATGCCGTTCGCGCGGTCGCCTTTGACGGCGGCCTCCAATGCTGCAATGTCCTGAGTGTCGACGGCCTCGACGATGATTCCCCAGCGAGTGAAGAACTCATTGAGCTGGGAATACGATCCGCCATAAATATTGTCACCGACCACGATGCGGTCACCGGGCTTGAAAATGCTCAGTACCGCATGAATCGCCGCCAGCCCCGAGGCGAACGCAAAACCACGCGTTCCCTGCTCGAGCTGGGCGATCTGCTGTTCCAGGAAGTCACGTGTGGGATTGCCGCTGCGCGCATAGTCGTAACGGGGCATCGCGTCGACCTTCTCGAAGGCATATGTCGTTGAGTTGTAGATCGGCGGGTTCACGGCTCCGGTGTTGTTGTCTCCAACCGGCAGTCCGTGGACGAGCTGAGTGTTGAACCTGGTCATTGCGCACCCCCTTTATTGTCGCGTTATCTGCGCGAGGCCACTCCCCGCGCGGCTTGGTTATGACCATAACGCAAATGGGCAGCGAATTGAACGGCGTGGCTATATGGGTTGCTTATGGATGGTTCAAACGCCCGTTCCGACACTCGCGATGGCTACACTGGGAGGCATGGAAATCACCAAGGCTTTGACCCGATTGAAGGGCCTGGAAAACGACCCGGTATTCATGCTACTGCATGGCTGGGGCTCCAATGAATACGACCTGCCCGACTTGCTGAACTACTGTGGGGCCGGTTCCGCCGACTATGCCAGTCTGCAGGCTCCCATCGCCTATGGCATGGGATACACATGGTTTGGCTCATGGGCGCATGAGGGCGTGCCGGAAGGCAAATCATTGGACGAACAGGCACTTGCCGCGGCGCAGGCTATCGATGCATGGGTCGGGGCAAACATTCCCGCAACCCGGCCGATAGTCATGATGGGCTTTTCGCAGGGCGGATTGCTGGCCACCCATATACTGCGATTCAACCCAAACCGGTACGCTGCAGCCGTATCCTGTTCAGGCTGGCTGGCGCCGGGCACCGTTGACGGAGATGCACAGCTCGCTTCGCTGCAGCCGCCGGTGTTCTATGGGCATGGCGCGATTGACGATATCTTCCCCAAAGCCGATGTTGCGGCGATGGGCACATTCTGGCGTGAGCACGGCACGCTGACCGAAGAAGTGTATCCGGGCATGGCCCATTCAATCAATATGCCTGAGATGCGTGATATCCAACGTTTTCTGGAGAAGAACGGGTTTATTAGGCCGCAGATTTGGTAGTGGCATAATCCAAGTGGGCGAATTCCGGGACTTTATACCATTTGACGGGATAGCCGGCACCGTGGGCGCAGAACACCGAATCCGGGGTGTTGTCCAGATCCGATTCGGGGTCATAGACGGCTATCTTGATGACCTGTTCCGCGTCATGGCACGGCTTATAACCGCCGAAAGTGGCGGAGAACCGGCCATGACCATGGGCGTACTGATTCACTTCCATCGCATAGTCACGCATTTCAGAAACCGGCGCTTCACCTTCAATCACTGCGTAGCCACCGTCGGTGGACGGCGAATCGAACGTGCCAGACATGCGTTGAACATCACTCATCGCCCGGCCGATCATATCGGCGGGCACTTCAAGTCGGAATCGATACCACGGCTCAAGTAGTCGACAGTTGCCCTGGCCCGTGGTATCGGGGCGTTCCTCAACCGGAGAGCCGGGACGTCCGCTGACTCCGGCTCTGGCTTCCATCAGACCCTGACGAATCGCACGATAGGTGGCCTGACGGAAGTCACCGCCTTCGGTATGTTTCAGATGCGCCTTGCCTGCCACCAGTGTCATCTTGATATCGGTCAGCGGTGCACCAACTAGCACGCCGAGATGCTCACGCTCGGTCAGATGCGTAAGAATCAGACGCTGCCAGTTACGATCCAAATCGTTTTCGGACAAAGCAGATGCCACGCTGATGCCGCTTCCGGGCTTCCCCGGTTCGAGCAGAATATGCGCTTCGGCATAATGCCTGAGCGGCTCAAAATGGCCGATGCCCTCGATTGGCTCGGTGATGGTTTCACGATACAGAATCGAGCCCGGACCGAACGACACATCAAGACCGAAACGATCATGCAGGGTCTGCTGAATGATTTCCAACTGCACTGCGCCCATCAGCTGCACATGGACCTCGGCTAGCCGTTCCACCCACACCACATGCAGCAACGGATTCTCGTCCTCCAGCTCGCGCAATGCGGTGATGACCTTATGCAAAGTCAGATCATCGAATCGGGGGCGTGCCACGAATCCGCTGTCTTCCTGAGCATCATCTGAATTGTCGGGATCCACTCCATGCTGTCCGGTATTTCGCTGAGCAGCATCTCGGCCGACGTTTTCGGCATCGCCCGATCCCGCATCTGCAGGAAGCACCGTGTATGTCAATACCGGCTGCAGCGACGGTGATTCGGCATCCGGCTCATAGCCCAATCCCTCACCTGGGAAAGTCTGCGTCAACCCTGTCACCGCACATACCGCGCCGGCTGGCACTTCGGTGACCGTATCGAATTTGGCACCGTTGTATACACGCACCTGGTCGACTTTCTCGGACCATGCCGGCTCGGCGGTCTTCCGCGTTGACGACGATACGATTTCCTTGGCCTTCAACATGCCACCGGTAACCCTCAGCCATGTCATGCGATTGTGCTGCCCGTCATGGGCCACCTTGAACACGCGCGCGGCGAACCGTTCCGGCCACTGCGTTTCGGCGGTGAAAGATTCCACTCCATCCAAGAACTCCTCGACGCCTTCCAACTTCAACGCCGAGCCGAAGTACACGGGAAACAGTTCGCGTGCGGCGATCATTGCGCGCAACCGGACTACGGACAGCCAGCCATGCTCCAGATAGTCGTTCATCGCGGTCTCATCCAATGTGGCGATATCCTCGGCAGACTCCCCTAACGGCACCTCATCGTCATCGGACAATCCATCGACTGCAGGCAACGGATACGCCGCATCACTCAGTCGTTTGCGCAGCTGGGCCAGCACGGCTTCACCGTTAAATCCGTCTACATCGCACTTGTTGACAAAGATGAACGTCGGCACACCATATCTTGCCAGCAAACGCCATAGGGTTTCCGTGTGCCCTTGCACCCCATCGGTACCGGAGACCACCAGAATTGCGTAGTCAAGCACACGCAGCACGCGTTCGGTTTCGGCCGCAAAATCCACATGCCCCGGCGTGTCCAGCAAGGTCAATCGCAGATCACCATGCTCCACCAGTGCCTGATGCGCGAAAATCGTGATGCCTCGCGCCTTTTCCAGCGAATTCGTATCCAGAAAGGCATCGCCATGGTCAACGCGGCCCAACTTGCGAATCTCACCAGTGCGATACAGCAACGCCTCGGATAGTGTGGTCTTGCCTGCATCCACATGTGCCACGATGCCTGCCACTATCCGTTTCATATGTCACCTTTCCCGACAGCCCGATTATTCGTTACCAAATATATCCGTTATTTCCCCCGATATCGGCAATCCGACGAAGGATTACCCCTAGTGCAACCAGACCGCACAATGTTAGGATTCTGCTTGGCATCTGGCTTGTTGGGGCTCATCGTGATGCTATTCAATGGTTGAGGAACTCGTAATGAGCGACGAACATACCACTGACGATGACGCCAGCCAAAACGGTCAGGTACCATTCGATCAGCCGGTAAAGCCCACAGCACAACAACCTACGCCAGGTAATGCACCGCAACCCGCAGCGCCATTCCAGCCAGTGCAGCCAGGACAGCCCTATGCTCCACAGGGCCAGCCGAATCAGCCGTTTCAACCCGCTTACACGGGTCAACCGGGCCAGCCAGGCGCACCGTTACGCCTTGGTTACCCCGCACAGCCCGGCTACCCCAACAACATCGAGTACGGCACCGATGCCTATAACCAGTACCACAATCTCTTGGATCAGTACTATGACATCGAATATCCGTACGATGCCTCAACGGAGCTGAACGACGCACTCACGAGTTTGGACGAAACGGCCAGCCCGTCTAAAGAGCTGAATGACCTCGACAAGTTGATACAAGACAAACTTGACGATATACAGCAGTAACCGAATCGGCTGTATCAGCTGATTTCCCGCCCCTGTACCCGGTTCGCAGATACGGGGCTTTTTCGTCAGGTTGGGCTGCCGCTACAATAAATCACCGAACATCGACCGATAGGAGGAGCATCCAGTGACCGTTCCCGGCATTACCGTTTTTGGCCAGCAGTCCCATCCCGACTGGACCGCCGGCACCCCGATTGCCGAAGACGTCACCGGATTCCCCACCGATTATGTGGCGCTTGATTTGGAGACCACCGGGTTTTATCCGAACCGTTGCGCCATCACCGAAATAGGTGCCGTACGCGTGCGCGGCGGCCGTGTCGTTGACCAGTTCCAGCAACTCATCAACCCGTTATGCCCGATTCCTCGTCAAATCACCGCGTTGACCGGCATTACCGACGCGATGGTCGCCGACCATGATCCCATTGACGGGGTGCTCCCCCAATTCATTTCCTGGCTCGCCGATTCCAACGCCGCGGCTGAGACCGAGCCCATCATCGGTCATAATGTCAGCTTCGATCTGCGATTCCTGGACTATAACACCCGCCATATTGCGGGATGCGGATTCGCCTGCGCCGACTATGACACCATGCAAATCAGCCGTGCCCTGTTCCCCAAGCAGAGCCATCACCGGCTCGCCGACCTGATTGTACGATTCGGCATTGCCGATAACGAGGAACACCGCGCATTAAGCGATGCCATCCAAACCCAGCAGTGCTTCGAATGGATGCGGCATTATGTCAGCGAGCACCATGAATCCAGCACGATCCGATGGAAGCAGGCACCAGCCAAGAACAGCACCGAAATTCTGCACCAGCAGTTGGTGGTACAGCGGTAAGGCTCGTTCTCGGCTCCCCAAAAAAGAGAAAAACTACAAGCCGTATTCCTGGGCGATGACGTTCCACAGGTCGGCTGCGGCCTGATCGACGGTCTCGTTGACAATAGTCACATCGAATTCGCTTTCGGCGGCCAGCTCCACCTTGGCGGTTTCCAAACGGCGAGCCTGCTGTTCGGCGGTTTCAGTGCCGCGGCCAATCAGACGACACTTCAGCTCCTCGAAGCTCGGCGGTGCAATGAACACGTACACCACCTCAAGATCAAGCTCAGAGGCGCGCTGCTTGACGCGGCGGGCACCCTGCAAATCGATCTCCAGAATCGTGGGTGTACCAGCAGCCAGATGCTCTTCGACGGGCTTTAACAACGTGCCGTAATGGGCCATTCCATGCACCACTGCGGTTTCCAAGAACTCCCCCGCCTGTTCCTTGGCCAGGAACTCGTCTTCTGACAGGAACCAGTAGTTCACGCCATTGACCTCACCAGGACGCGGATCGCGCGTGGTGGCGGAAACGGACACCCACACTTCCGGGTGATCGGCGCGCAGCTTGGCCTCCACAGTGCCTTTGCCTACGGCGGTCGGCCCGGTCAGGACGATCAGACGACCAGCGTGAGTGTTCTCGGTCATGAATTCCTCCAATGTGCAGTAGCAGATTCCTGTGGGTTACTGGTTTTCGTCGCCCTCAGCGGTGGCTTCCATCAGCGCCTGGCGCACGTCGAGCGCAATCGACTCGGTGGCCTGGCTCAGCGAAGCGATATCCGGCCCGTGCGAGGCGATGAGACGGGATACGGTGACCAGCACGTTGCTGCGCGTGCCGCGGAACACGGTTTTCAGGTCCTTGGCTTCGGCACCCTGCCAGCCGTAGCCGGGAGAGAGAATAGGGCCGGTGAATTCGGAAGGGTTCACACCGGAGTCTTTCATCCACTGGCCAATGGTCGCACCGATGATAAGCCCGACCGAGCCCATACCGTCGATGTCTGCATTGTGCTGCTGCGCGTTGGACGCGATACCGAATGCCACGGTACGTCCCCGGTAATCGCCGGACTGCCGGATGGCGGTTTGCAGACTCATGCCCTCCGGGTTGGACGTCAACGAGGCGATGAACACGCCGCGTCCGTTTTCCAACGCTTCGGTAATCAATCCATTCAGTGAACGCGCGCCATAATACGGCAGCAGGGTGATGGCGTCCGCCAATAGCGGCGCACCAGGCTTGAAGTAGGCATCCGCAATGGCGGAGATGGTAGTGGAGAGCCCTCCACGCAGGCAATCCACGATAGTGATGACACCCATCTGACGGGCAGCGTAGAGCACACGCTCGAGCGCTTCAAAGCCCTTGGCTCCATAGCGCTCGAACATCGGCGTCTGGAATTTGACGGCTGCGGCCCGACCGTTGGCGGCCTGCAGCATGCGCATGGAGAACAGCTCGGCACCTTCGGCGTCGACGTTGTACCCCCAGTCGGTGAGGAGTTTGCGGTGCGGGTCTATGCCGACGCACAATGGCCCGTATTTGGCCATCGAATTGCTCAAACGCAGACCGAAATCGGAACGCTGGGCCTGCAACTCCTCATCGCTGGGTGCAACCATCAGAACTCCTGTTTCTCCAATTCGAACAGCTGCTTCGAATGCTCCTGGATGCTCATGATCTGATAATCATTATGCTTCACGGCCTCGATGGCGAGCAGTGCGGCTTGGAACTCGGTAATGGTGGTGAACTGCGGCAAATCGGCGGCGATGGCGGCGGCGCGGATGGAGTAGCCATCGGAGCGGGAGCCGCGGGAGTTCGGCGTGTTGAGAATCATGTCGATCTTGCCCTCTTCGATGAGCTGAACCACATTCTTGCCCACGGATCCGGCGGCATGATGCACCTCAACCGGAGCTTCCGGATCGGTGTCCACACGGGTGCTGATCTTGTCCACGATGTTTGAGTCGATGCCGTAACGGCGCAGCACGGAAGCGGTGCCCTCAGTGGCCCAAAGCTTGAAGCCAAGCTCTTCGAGGCGTACTGCGAGCAGCGGCAGCTGTCGCTTGTCAGTGTCGTTCACGGAGATGAACACGTTGCCGTGGGTCGGCAGGCCACCGTCATAGGCGGCGAGCTGGCTCTTGGCGAAGGCGTGCGGGAAGTCACGGTCGAAGCCCA
>OBWO01000502.1_pt1 | contig 25904 bp, 24 predicted proteins | sample 1476401 | NCBI WGS metagenome assembly OBWO01 (sample SAMEA2580091, study PRJEB22360) | human gut metagenome | biome: human gut; feature: human-associated habitat; material: faeces | place: Denmark | collected 2008/2010 | reverse complement strand
AGCTTATCGGTAACCAGCCAGGGGTGGGTGGACGATCATGCAACAGCCATTAGAAGATGAATACCTCAAGAGGAAAACCACAAATCCCCCTAAGGATCCGGCCAAGGGAAGCCATGAAAACAGCGAACCGCCCGACAACCCGGCGAGAGTTACGGACGGACAAAACAAAAAAAGCCTCGAAGCGTTCATTACAAACAACTTCGAGGCTTTCCTATGAGGTTCCTGGCGGATTCGAACCGCCGTACATGGTTTTGCAGACCACTGACTAAGCCACTCATCCAAGGAACCGAAATAAAGTCGTGAAAAATAATTTTCAATTATAAGAGGTTCCTGGCGGATTCGAACCGCCGTACACGGTTTTGCAGACCGCTGACTAAGCCACTCATCCAAGGAACCATAACTTCAACACAAAACAACTACTTTTGTTTTGCGAGTGCAAAGAAAGAGAATAATATTGGAATTACCAAACTTTTCCTTTCTTTTTTATTTTTCCCTCCGAATATTATAGAAGTAGAGAAAATGAGCTTACCTTTGCCTATCAAATAGATAAATAACGAAAAAATGACTTATACAGAAACTGTAATACCGGGCGTATGGATCATTGAGCCAAAGGTATTGAAAGATGCGCGCGGATACTTTATGGAAGCTTTTAAGCAAGCGGAATTCGAGGAGCATATCGGAAAAATCCAGTTCGTGCAAGACAACGAATCTTGCTCCTCTAAAGGCGTACTACGAGGATTACACTATCAGCTAGCGCCCTATTCTCAATCTAAATTAGTCAGGGTGATCAAAGGACGGGTATTGGATGTAGCCGTAGACGTACGTGAAGGCTCGCCCACATTCGGCAAATATGTAGCTGTAGAGTTATCGGACGAGAATAAACGCCAGTTATTCATTCCACAGGGATTCGCCCACGGATTCCATGTATTAAGTGACGAGGCTATCTTTACCTATAAAGTAGATAATCCATATACTCCGACGCATGAACGGGGAATCTGCTATGACGATCCCACGGTCCATGTAGATTGGAGCATCACAGATCCGGAATCGATCAACCTATCCGAGAAAGACACCAAGGCTCCATCGCTGAAAGACGCTGAGCTTAATTTCAAATACTAAACACTGTACAGATATGAAAACTTACCTAGTTACCGGCGCCGCCGGTTTTATCGGTGCCAATTTTATCAAACATATGCTGGCGAAATATGACGATATCAAGATCGTTGTCCTAGACTTGCTGACTTACGCAGGTAATTTAGGCACCATCGCCGAGGATATCGATGGAGTACGTTGCGAGTTCGTGAAAGGCGATATTTGCGACCGTGCCTTGGCCGACCAGCTATTCGAGAAATACAACTTCAATTATGTCGTGAACTTCGCCGCTGAAAGTCATGTAGACCGAAGCATCGAAAATCCCCAGCTATTCCTGCAAACCAACATCCTCGGTACACAAAACCTATTGGACACCGCACGAAAAGCATGGGTTACCGGTAAGGCCGAGACAGGTTATCCGGTATGGCGTGAAGGTGTACGTTTCCATCAAGTCTCTACCGATGAGGTCTATGGAAGCCTTGGTGCCGAAGGGTATTTCCACGAGACCACGCCTTTAGATCCCCGTAGCCCGTACAGCGCCTCCAAGACAAGCGCAGACTTATTCGTAAAGGCTTATCACGAGACGTATAAGATGCCGGTATCTATTACCCGTTGTTCCAACAACTACGGACCTTACCATTTCCCGGAAAAATTGATTCCCTTAATCATAAAGAACATATTGGAAGGTAAATCCCTACCTGTATATGGTGACGGCACAAACGTACGCGACTGGTTATATGTAGAGGATCATTGCAAGGCGATCGACGCCGTAATCCACCACGGGCGTGTGGGAGAGGTTTACAACGTAGGCGGTCATAACGAGAAGCAGAACATCGAGATCGTGAAACTCACGATCCGGACGATCCATCAACTAATGACCGAACAACCGGAATATCGCCAAGTATTAAAGAAAAAAGAGATCGGTGCCGATGGAGAAATCTCTATCGACTGGATCAACGACAGCTTGATTACATTCGTAAAAGACCGTCTGGGCCATGATCAACGATACGCAATCGACCCGACGAAGATCACCAACGAATTAGGCTGGACACCAGAGACCTGCTTCGAGGTTGGTATCGTAAAAACCATCCGTTGGTATCTTGAGAACCAGAAATGGGTGGAGGATATCACCGGTGGAGATTACATGAAATATTACGAGCAAATGTATGGATCACGTTGATTCCTCAACGTGACCGTGTGTATGTGGATGAATCTCAGAGAGGCTGTTTCCTAATTCGGGAGCGGCCTCTCTTATTTGTTTCCGGATCGTCTCGCGTATCTCCTCACGCACATTCCTGCGGGTACTATCCAGTTCCGCTTGCTTGGTAGGTTTCAAGAAATCTTTATATTTACATTTCACTATCTTGAACTTGAAATCATCCAGATTCCCTTTTATATCGATACCCAGCTTAAACGGCACCGGCGATTTTAAAACCGAGAGATGGTAATCGAACGTCATATCCAAATTATGCGTTCCTCCTACGGCTACTTTATACCGGTCCATCTCCACCAAGAATGGGAATACCTCGATCTTGTTATCATGGATCGCTAAATCTACCGCTATACTATCAATCATATTCCGTTTTTTATTCTTGAACATCAGCGTCTTCGATATCTCGGTAAATGTCTCACCATCCAGCAGCACCATATTCTTTCCGCTCAGGTAGCAAGAGGCATTTACAGACGGCAGCAACACGGACATCGTAGAATCCGCCTTGCAAGTCGCCGTCATCTGGCAATCTACCATGCCTTCGAACGAACGAAGCATAGGGACCAATGTGTCGATATCCGGGAATAAACTGATTAACCGTTCCACTAAAATATCATTTAAGGACAACTCAAATCCCATAGTCGCCTCTTGATCTGTTTTGGTCGTATAAACCATCGTCAGATCTCCGGAACCGATATTCGAGCTCATACATAAATCGCTCAGATTGATACTTTGATCCCGGATTACAACCTCACCTTTCACATCCTCCAACTTCAGATCCTTAAAATCTATTTTTTTAGCATTTGTATGAAGCGTCAGATCCAAGAATTTCGGAACGACAAATAGTTGAGAGATCGAATCCGTAGCGACATTATCCACGGTATTCGCTAATAGATGATCCGTCTCCAGTACGGAGATACTGTCTTCCGAGAAGGCCCCAACCGAATTGGATGCCAATTGATCAGAAAACTGCAAACCTTTACCTATAGCTAGCATCAACTGGTTACAATCGATCAGATCGGATTCCAACTCGAAATTCGCTTTCAGCTTTCCTCCCCGTAGCATGGCCCGCCGGATGTCGCTAAGCTCTCCGCTCAAAGTAAGATCGCTCTTTCCTAAATGCAGGCGGGCACCACTCAACGTCATATTGTTAGTATTGAATTTCACGCTTGTCTCATCAATATACATCGGAATGGGGAATAAGCGGCTAAAGCCCCTCAATTGCTTAAACCTCACTTGTCCCCGAGCCTCCCATTGGCGTAAGACACTGTTTGAGGAAGCGACCGAATCCACTTGCGACCGCTGTCTATTCGCCCTTCGGGTGGTCTGCGTGCGCCTGCGCAAGGTATCACCGGCGGCAATACGGCGTTCACGTTGTTGACGGATCGCTTGCCGATAAGGTAATGCTTCCAAAGAGAACTGGCTTTCCGTCAGAACCATACCCGTCCGTAAAGGGATAAGAATATATTTTAAGGTGTCCACCGAGATCGTAGCTCCCGCCATAGGGATCCGCTTATCTGTAGAAGAAGCCTTGATGCCCCCTTTCAACACGGTCTTACCGGCCACCATCCAGGTAGAATCCGGCAACTTGGTGCGTAAATGATCAAATTCCAACCCTGCGGTCATAGGGATAACAGCCGTTGTATCAATAACCGGCGTCGTATTGGCTACCATCTTCAATCCACCGATATTCGTACTGATCTCATCCTTATACTTTATATTCAAGGTATCCACCGATAGATTAGCGCTCAACAATCCTTTCGCATTCAGATATTTACTTTCATTTTCCGTAGATCCTACAAACAGATTCGCCCCAGCGATATACATATCCACGCCTAACGGCTTACTAAACGCCTTGAAGCGATCAACCGTCAAATTGCCGGATGATTTGACCTTGGCGAAGCGGCTATTCACGATATCATCCACCTTAAACACCGTAGATAAATCAGCCATCATGGTACCCTCCAGCAGCAGTGTGTCGGGATTCAAAAACTCTTTAGCCAAACGGGTAAAATCGACCTGCCCTTTCATCTCCGCCCGAATCGCGGGATTCCTCCAGATATCCCTAACCTCGCCACTCATGGTCAACGAGGTATTCAACCCGATCAATGTCAACTCCTCCAAAGAGACATAGGAAGAATCCGGGTAAGTGCCATTCAAATGTAAATCCATGTCCATGCGCAAGGTATCGATCCCCTGTTCAATACCTTTTACATGATAAGAACCATCCTCTATCTTGCAGCATAAGTTCACAGTCGGAACGATACTATCCCCTAATTCTCCACGGATATCCCCTTCCAAAATAATACGTCCCTCAGCAAGTGTTTTATCCCGATCCTTAAAATATTCATCCGGAATAAAATGTAAGAGATCATTCATATCGGAAACCTTCAACCCGAAAGTCATATCGATCCGTGACGGATTATCCTCGGTAGCCGGCACCATAAAGCCATCCGCCGTAAAAGGCAGGTTATTCACCAGCAACTCCGCATCCCTCAACCCAATCCGGCGAAGTCCGTCAGCCAACAACAAACGTCCCTTGAAGCGTAACGCTAACTTATTCGCTAAAGAATAAGACGGGCTACGGAATACGATCGAGGAAGAACCGGTCTCCACATCCAACTTATTTCCTCGTTGGGTCAAAAGGCCGTCTATATGTAAAAAGAAACCATCGATCGCCATATATAAATCCTGCTGCCGGTCATCATAGACAAAGTGCCCATTCGTAATATGCACTTGCTGCAAATCTATTTTAGGCAATGGAGATGACGATGATTCATCTACCGAATCCATCTCACTTTGATAAATCTCCCAATTCGCCTTTCCCTCCTCATTCACATAACCATAAAAACGGATACTATCCATGATAACCCGAGGAATCGTCACTTTCCCGCTAAACAGATAATCCGTAGGGTTAAATACGACGATCGCTTTTTTGAAAGACAGCAAAGAATCCGAAGGAATCATCAAATCCTCCTGATGTTCTATAGAATCCTCAGCCTGATGTGAGATCAAACGCCCATTTGTCAACTTCACTCCCAGATAAGGATACGTCTCGAAATAAGTCAACTCCACCCGCTCACATTCCAAGTGCGCCTCTATGAATTCGTTTGTTTTTTCTACGACCAGCGGTGTCAGCTTCTCCGGAGGTAAGACCGCCCATTTCAGTATACCAACCCCGATCAAGGGAAGTATGAAAAAGATCCCGACCAACACAGACACAACAACCAATAATATTTTCTTCCACTTCATCATCTTCGAATTTTATAACCCTTTTATATCTTCGCCAATTCCTCAAGCATAGCCCTTCGGGCAGGATAAAGCTTTCTCAATCGCTCGATCAGTCCCACTGCCATCAGACGGGCACCTAATTTTATCATCCGGCGTATATATCTGCAAGCCGACTGATAATGCTCCCGTCCCATCTGTCGCTCCATATAACCCAGTATCAGATCCCTATACATCGCGGCCAACTCCATCGGATAAGAATCAGCCAAATACTGTTCAGCCTCGACGACACGATCTAGCGTGGCATTCTCTTGAAGCAATTTAAAGAAATCTGCCCACCTAGATTCCCACACATACAGCTGCGAAATTCCCGCATAATCGATGCCATATCTCGATTTATTGCTCATTTCGCTCACAAGCCCATCTACATACGACGGCCACTGATCTTGAGGTGTAAGCGATTTCAGCAAATCATAATAATATTTCTGGGGATGGTAACGTCCTGATCGTGTCACAAAAAAATACCGAGCAAGCAAGATCATACGTGCCACGTCATTGGTTTCCATATAAAGACTCAATAAATAGTTACGCCAGTCATCTGCCAAGCCGGGAAGTTCCTTCTCGTCTTTCCGGACACCTTCAGCTGCCAGCTTTTCCGCCTTCTCGTACTCTTTTCCAGCCAATGCTTTCTCGATCAACTCTTTTCTAAAATCGGAATTTTCCAGATGACTTTCCATAAAACCAAGACAAGCCTTTTCATCTTCCGTCTTTCTAATAAGCTCCAACATCAAGTTTTGGGATTGCCTGTACTCCCAATCCCACGAATCCCCAGTCGGCCTGACTAGAGAGAGGTTCATCTTGATACGTTCTATCTCAGGCTCGGTTTTCATCATACGGATAGCTATATCAATCAAATCGAAATGCCAATCCCAGCCTTTCAAAAATCCTTTCTCAAACCCCACCATCAGCCAATCAAACAATTCATCATGCAAGGCTTCATCCAAATCAGACTCCACAAGTGTCTCCAGTAATTCAAATCCACCAGCGATACAACCGCCGATCGTCCCGTTACTATCGTCGGAACAATCAAGAACCTCCCTCATTACCTCAGTAACAGCTTCCGCCACATAAAGGGCTTTCCTCTTTTTCCCCTTCTCTAATCCGGCTAACGCATCATCAATGATCCCTAACACTTCACTACCCAGTTGCCCAGCTTCCCGATATTCAACAAATCCATGCCTTCCGGTATACGTTTTCACCAGTTTTTCCAATTGTTTCACGTATAACTCTTTCGATTCCGGATACAAATTTGGCATATGCTTCGCCACGAACAAATGCCGGAAACCTTTATCCGTAGCACACATATCACGTACGAATGCCCTTAATTCATCATGAGTCAAATGCTTAAGTATTTGTTCCATCTGCAGTGTTTCCGACTCTTTCTTTTTCCGGGGAGAGGCCTTTACCTTTGTCAGATTATCCAGATCCAATAAATCTTTTTGCAAATAAAATAACACGGCAACTACATGCTTACATACGACTCCCCAATCGTACGGACAGTCACAATCATATTCCATGACCTTATCCCCCTTTATATGCAAATGAACCGTATAGATTTCCGATCCTTCCACGGTAGCCTCAAAATCTCCACCGCCCAAGTCTTCCACTTCGGTAACATATCCTTTTTTGAAATAATCGAATCCTCGTTTTAGGATCGTTCCATCTATTTGCTGCTCAAAATTACTCAGTGATAAATCCATATTCATAGCAATATTATCTACGTTGTGTCTTACAAATGTATGTAAAATAATCAAACTATCATTATAGACTTTCCAAAACTTGATTAATACCCCAACCTCCTCAAAAGCAAACCCGCCTCTCTTGCCTCCCTACATTGGGAAGAAAGAAAGGCGGGCTCATCCATTCATTTCAAATAATTTACTTTTTATTTCGCTCTATTCATCCAGGACCTCGTATTTAGAATGCTGGCTCTTGAACTCGGGAACAATCTCCTTCATCCGCTTCACGATCTGCATATCCCCCTCCACGGCACAAGCATGTACCAAGGCATCAATCCGCAGATTGGCGTCCGCATAATCATACGCACGGACTTGGGCGATCTTGATCTTCGGATGAAAAGTAGGCTTGAAGGTCTCCTCCTCGTTGAGTACCTCCTCATACAATTTCTCTCCGTCTCGCAATCCCGTGAACCGGATCTCGATTCCCTTCACCCCGCTCAGACGGATCATACGCTCTTCATTTACCAAAGCAATGATGTACTCAACTTTGTCTTCCAGATGATAGTTACGAGGTATATCCATAATGATTATTTTACTGAAAATAAAAATAATCATTTATCATCTTAACACTAACTTTTCCGATAAAAATATTAGAGTACATTTGCTCTCAATTGTAACAAATATTCTTCTTTATACAATCCACAATATAAGCCACATCCTCATCCGTCACATAGGGGCCGGAAGGCAAGCACAACCCGACCTTAAACAAAGATTCGCTCACCCCATTCACGTAAGCCGGACAATCCTTATAAACAGGTTGCTTATGCATCGGTTTCCACAAAGGACGGGATTCTATACCCATCGCGTCAAGTCCCATACGCATCGCCTCAACATTGGCATTCGGCTCGCAATCCGTATGTGCGTTAACCGCTGCGTGAGTCACACCGCCCGCACCACCAACAGCACCTTGTACCATTGCTTGATAAGCATTCTCCTGCCCTTTCACCCTCAATAAAGGATCCAAGACAATCGTATTCAACCAATAATTACTATCAAAACGACCGGAAGGATTCTCATGCAAGGTGATCCCTCTCACATCCTTCAACAGCTCCCGGTATAAATCACACGTATGCTTATGATGAGCCACATGAGCGTCAGCCACCGTCATCTGACCACGCCCGATACCCGCACAAATATTCGACATCCGATAATTATACCCGATCCGCTCATGCTGGTAATACGGATAAGCCTCCCGAGCCTGCGTAGCGTAGAACATGATCTCCCGCTTAGCCTCCCCGTCCGGACAAATCAACGCACCACCACCACTGGTCGTAATCATCTTATTCCCATTGAACGACAACACCCCATATTTTCCAAACGTACCCAGCATACGTCCATCATAACGAGAGCCAAAACCCTCCGCCGCATCCTCAATGACCGGAATCCCATACCGATTAGCGACCGCCATAATCTCATCCACCTTATAAGGCATCCCATATAAGGCCACTGGGACAATCGCTTTCGGTGTTTTTCCCGTCTTCTCGATACGATCTTTAATAGCCTCTTCCAATAACACAGGATCCATATTCCAAGTATCCACCTCCGAATCCACGAACACAGGTGTAGCCCCCAGATAAGTGATCGGATGCGAGGAAGCACAGAAGGTAAAGCTCTGTACCAGCACCTCATCTCCCGGCTTCACGTCACAAGCAAGCAACGCTAGATGTACCGCAGCAGTACCGGCAGACAGAGCCACCACATGTTTACCTTCACCCACGAATTCCTCCAGATCTTTCTCCAATCCATTCACGTTCGGACCTAGAGGCACGACCCAGTTCGTATCAAAGGCTTCTTTGATATACATTTGTTCTTTGCCACTCATGTGAGCAAGGCAAAGGTAAATTCGTTTATTCATTATTATTGTGATTTTAGAAAATACTTCGGATCAGCATAAAAGCCTCAGCTCTTTCTACGCTAATTGTAGCACCTCTATATTTCGCCAAAGCTTCCAAAGCCTCTAAAGAACGAGAACTAGGGAACCGCCTTAGTTGAGATTGATAACACTCCATCGCTCTCAATTTCATTTTCATTCCATCTTGACTACAAGGAATGAACACCGTGGGAATAAAAGCATCATCCGCATAAGGAGCAGCCCATTCAGTTTCAGATAACGTTTCATAGGTATAAACTCGCTTAACCGTATAATCTCCAACAGGACGACAAGCGACTAATACACTGTCAAAGACCATCCGATGATCTTTATGTATATCTCCTCTATGGGGAATAAACACTGTATCTATTTGATTTTCGGATATACATTTTGAAACTTCACGAGACATGATATAACCTGGATATTGATCTAATGCAGGAGCTGGAAAATCAAAGAAAAAGGTCTGTTTTACACCTAGTAAACGATGAGCTTCCAGTGCCTCTGTTCTAACACGCTGAATACCTTTTTCGGAAAAAATATTTGGATCAGATTTACTGGCATTTGTCATAATCAGCACATACACATTATGACCTTCTTGTATCATCTTATAAATAGTTGCCCCACAGCCCAATATTTCATCATCCGCATGAGGTGCGATAAACAAAACATTATTTTTCATTTTTCAACAACGTTAAATCTTGCTTTATCATTTCTATCTCATTCCGCAAACGGAAAATCTCATATTGATCATAATAGCCTAATCTAGAACCTACAACCAAATGCTCATCGACAGGTCTATCCAAATAATCAACCATGTTATATTTCACCAATTCAACATAACCATCAGCTGTTTGAACAACAGGATTATCATTATTGAAATTCACTACACGACCAATAACACCTTTCGCATATCCAGAAGCATAATAATTTGATTTCCATACCAGAACCTTATTATTACCATAGAAAGAGAAAGCCCCGGGATGAGGCGATGTACTAGCCTTTATCAAACGATCAATATCTTTTGCCGTGTTCGACCAATCTATACAACCATCCAAAGGAGCCCGCCTAGCATAGAAAGTAGCCGCCTTCCCATCTTGAGGAATCCCTTTTAATCCGACAGAAGACAAAGAAGGAAGCCAACGATCCAAAGCCCGAACCATAGCCTCTTTCAACTTAACACCAATAGAAGTAACATCATCATCTTCCCTTATAGAAAAAGGTTCCTGCACAAAAATATCCCCTTCATCAGCATTTGTGTCTATTTTAAAAAAAGTTGCCGCACCTTCTCCCTTGTCCAATATCAGCCAAGCCATAGGAGCCCGACCCCGTCCTTTTGGCAACTTCGTTGGATGAAATCCTACACAAGCCAATCGAGGTAATCTTATAATATCTTCATCAACCAACTGAGAGACACCAACCACAAAAAGAATATCAACCGAAGCGTTCCTAATTTGCTCCTTGATATCGTTCGAATTTATTTTTATGAAAGGATAATAAGAAAGATGATTATCTTCCGCAAATCTACGCATCGAACAATAACCACTTACATTTAAAGTCGAGTGAGGTTCATACCCCCAAACTCCAACAACATTAAATGAATATTCCACCAACTTTTGTAACGTCAGCAAACTACTGCCAACACTACCAATCAATCCAACCCTCATTTCTTAATATATTTTTCTTCTCCAAACAAAACAATCGCCACGGTCTTGACAAGAATCCTCAAATCCAACATAAACGACATACGGTCAACATACTCACGATCCAAGCATAAACGCTCTTCCCAAGGAAGATAGATATTACCATTAACTTGCGCCCAACCTGTCATTCCCGGCCTAACTTCACATCGTTTCTTTGCAATTTCTCCAAATTTCTCATATAAACTCGGTAACGCAGGGCGAGGGCCAACTAAAGACATATCACCAATAAACACATTCCATATTTGAGGCAACTCGTCAATCTTAAAACGCCTTAAAAGTCCCCCTATTCTTGTAATATCCGGATCTTGCAAATACGTTTGTTTCACATTAGGATCTCTCTCCTTATTTGTCATCGTACGCAATTTATAAATCCTAAAAACACGCCCATTTTCACCAACTCTACTTTGCAAATAAAAAATAGGGCCTTTCGAATCCAACTTTATTAAAACAGCAACTATGATAAAAAGAGGAAATAAAAGCAACAATATAGCGAAGGAAATAAAAAAGTCAAATAAACGCTTAAATTTCAAATACATAACATACAAAATATAACAATTTAGGACATTCCCATTAAAGCAAAGGATTGTGCCTCTAGCTGATCTAAATTAAAAATCGCAGTAATACATCACAGATATAATTCTGAATTTTTAAACGTAAAATCCTTTGAAGCCAATAATGAATTATTACAATACTTTTGTTTTAGCATTTTGTCCGATTTTAATTCTCGGATATAAGCAACAATATCATCCACATTTGACTTCGAAATACAACGACCATTCTGGTACTTACTAATCAAACGAAACATCTCTGTATCATTATTAGAAATGGCAAGAAGAGGAACACCTACAGCCATTAAGTTAAAAGTCTTACTTGGAACACTGACCCTTGATACATTTTCATCAAGGGTAATTATACCCAAATCTGCAGAAGCTAACGAATATGGTAATACATTAAAATCCTGAAGAGGCAAAAAAGTTATATTACGAAGATTTAACTCTTCGGCTTGAGCCACTAAATCCGTTTTCTTTTTCCCCTCACCTATCATTAAGAATTTAACATCATTATCAGTTTGCATATTTTTAGCTACTTCAATAAGACATTCCACACTGTGTGTATAACCAATGTTTCCTGAATACATCACCACAAATTTATTTTCAAGATGATGTTCTTTAACAAATGGATTCTGTTCTTTGCATATAGGCTTAAAATCATCAGATGCAGACCACAATGGTACCACCTTTATCTTTTCAGCCTCACCATACTCAAGCAATATCTCTTTCATTCCCTCACTAAGAGTATAAATAGCATCTGCTTTTGCATATAGCTTCTTTTTTATTGATTTCCAAATCCTATATATAATATGCCTATCTGAGATTCCTATAGCTTCAAGGGCATTGGGATATATATCATACTCTACAATCCTAAACTTATTTCTCAACAATAATGCGGAGAAACATGCCATAGGAGGGTTTGTATAATATACAACTTCAAAATTTCTATATTTGAAAAGGAGTTTAAATAAAACCTGAATAGTCCCCAAAGACCAAGTCAATAATCTTCTTAAAGTACTAGCTTTATTATATTTACATATCTTATCTATTTGCACTTTAGGGTTAATTGAACGTACGCCTTCCTTTATTCCTGCACAAAGAATACTCACACAATCATATTTAGTACAATACGCATTCAAATCATCTACAACCAAGAAACCTGAACTTTGATTAACTAGAACTATCCTCTTTTTCATAATCGACATATAATCCCTAATTTTGGAAGACACTCCTTAATCTTGCTATTTGCTTGTTTCCTAAACTATGCTTTGTCTTTATACCATTTCTAACATTCCGCACGCATAGGATTTGTCAAAAAATCAATATACGACAAACGAATCCCTTCCTCTAGTTCTGTCTTATATTTCCAGCCAAGACCTTCCGCCTTCGACACATCAAGCAACTTACGAGGGGTTCCATTCGGTTTTGTTAAATCCCATTCTATCATACCATCATATCCAACCACTCTTGCCACTAACTCAGTCAACTCTTTTATGGTCAATTCTTTTCCTGTTCCTGCATTTACTGTTTCATTACCGCTGTAATGATTCATCAGGAAAACACATAGATTCGCCAAATCATCCACATATAAGAACTCTCTCAAAGGACTTCCATCACCCCAACACACCACAGAAGGAAGTTTCTTTTCCTTAGCCTCATGAAAACGACGAATTAAAGCGGGTAGAACATGGCTATGGGTTGGATGATAATTGTCATTTGGACCATATAAATTGGTCGGCATCACACTAATAAAGTCTGTACCATATTGTCTATTGAGAAACTCACAATATTTCAATCCTGATATTTTTGCAAGCGCATACGCCTCATTTGTTTTCTCCAATTCCGAAGTTAACAAACAGCTTTCTTTCATTGGTTGAGGGGCTAACCTCGGGTAGATACACGAAGAACCAAGAAATTCCAATTTTTTACACCCTGTATTCCATGCGGAATGAATTACATTCATTTCAAGCATCATATTCTCATACATGAAATCAGCAAGCGAGTTCTGATTAGCCATAATCCCTCCCACTTTAGCTGCCGCAAGAAAAACATATTCCGGACACTCAGCCTCAAAAAAATTCTCCACATCTACCTGCCGAAGAAGATCTAACTCCGCATGTGTGCGAGTAATTATATTGGTATATCCCTGTCGTTTCAATTCCCTAACGATCGCACTTCCCACCATCCCTCGATGGCCTGCGACAAATATCTTAGCGTTCTTTTCCATATCACTTCACAATACCCTTTTCCAAATACTCCGCTAGATTTAACTTAACCTGCTCACCCGCACGTTCAGCAGCTACTTTTGCCATATCCGCCTCAACCATGATTCTCACCAAATCCTTAAACGAGGTCATCCTTGTTGGATCCCAGCCTAATTTTTGCTTTGCCTTTGTTGGGTCTCCCCACAAATTCACCACATCCGTAGGCCTATAAAAATCAGAGGAAACTTCTATCAATATCCGCCCTGTTGACTTATCCACTCCTATCTCATTAGCTCCCTCACCCTTAAATTCCAGATCTATGCCAACAGCCTTGAAAGCCTCATAGCAAAACTCTCGGACAGAATGTTGTTCTCCTGTAGCTATCACAAAATCCTCAGGTGTATCTTGCTGTAAGATAAGCCACATACATTCCACATAGTCCTTGGCATATCCCCAATCGCGCAATGAGGAAAGATTGCCTAAATACAATTTATCCTGCTTTCCTTGAGCTATGCGAGCTGCTGCTAACGTGATCTTTCGGGTTACAAACGTTTCCCCCCGTCGTTCTGACTCATGGTTAAAAAGGATACCCGAGCAACAAAACATGTTATAAGCCTCACGATACTCTTTCACAATCCAAAATCCATATTGCTTTGCTACCGCATATGGACTATAGGGGTGAAAAGGGGTATTCTCGTTCTGAGGAACTTCCTCAACTTTTCCATACAACTCTGATGTAGAGGCTTGATAAATCCGACATTTACCTATTAAGTCACAATGTCTCACCGCCTCTAAGACTCTAAGTACCCCTGTCGCATCTACATTCGCCGTAAACTCTGGTGAATCAAAAGAGACTTGCACATGAGATTGAGCCGCAAGATTATAAATCTCATTGGGTTGAACAAGTTTAACAACCTGCAAAATACTCATTGAATCTCCCAAATCCGCATAGTGCAAATGAAAATGGGGCAACCCCTCAAGATGAGCTATCCTTTCACGATAATCAACCGATGACCGACGAATCGTTCCATGTACATCATAACCTTTATCCAATAAAAACTCAGCAAGGAAAGAACCATCCTGCCCGGTTATTCCTGTTATCAAAGCTGTTTTATTCATTTTATTACCTTTATTTCAATATTACTAATTGTGAAACCACCATCGGTTTTGTCTTCATCCACATGGCCCCCCAACTCAATTCCAGTCCAAACGAAGACATTAACAGTGTCGTTTCTTTAGTCCTAAGTTGATCTGCGATCCTTGTTACCATCAATGAAGGAATCGAAGCACCTCCTAAGTTTTCAAACTCTTCCAAATTGCAAGGCACTTTCGTTTTGGGCAACTTCAGTTTTTTCACAATACGCTCCACAATCATCTTGTTCGCTTGATGAATCAAGAAATAATCTATATCTGTTTCACGATTGATATTATAATCCGCTAAGAACATTTCGATAGACTTGGGAGAACGGGGATATAGCAAATGAGAAGACATTTATATGTTTATGAATAAAAATTCAAAACAAGATTATAATAAAGTATATCCACCATCTATCGCTAAACTAGAACCTGTTGTAAAAGTACTTGCATTAGAAAGCAGATAAATCGCATAGTAAGCGATTTCTTCTGGTTTCGCATAGCGCTTCAAAGGATAAGACAATTGATTCTTACTAACCTGTTCTTCTGAAATATTATCTCTATGAATAAAGGGTGTTTCTACCCTTGCAGGAAGTATACAATTCACACGAATTCGTTGAGCAGCTAATTCTACCGCTTGAACTTTCGCTATTCCCTGTATCGCAGACTTTGACGCTGCATAAATAGAGTTCCCGATATGTCCTGTAATCGGTCCATCGATAGAAGATAGATACACAATAGAAGCTCCTTTATTTATTCGTTTATATTTCAACAGTTTCTGAGTTAATAGTACGGGAGATTCAAAATTCAAACTCATCATCTTCCTCAAAATCTCATACGTTGTAAACTTAAACGGCAATGTCAATCCCATACCTGCGGAATGCACTAAGCCATCAATCACACCGACATGATTACACAAGTCCTCTATGGACTGAGAATCCGCTATATCACAGCTAAAATAAGAATGATCTCCATCCTCTAACTCTGTAAAAGCCCGAATTAAGCGTTCTTCATTTCTTGCGACTAATATCAAGTCCGCTCCCATCCGACTGCATTCTAAGGCTATACTTTTTCCAATACCGGAAGAAGCTCCGGTTACCAAAATTCTTTTTCCTTTAAGAGAAAAAGGATTATAGTTTTCCCTCATACTCTATCAAAGATAAATAACGTAAATCTGTCGAAAAATAAATGCTACCCCATGATAATCCTACTCCAAAAGCTGTCGCAATTACTTTTTGTTTTTTCTTAAGCATATCATTACACGAAGCGGTTAATGTCAATGGAATTGTAGCACAACTTGTATTTCCATAATCTCGTAACGAATAAGGAACCTTTTCCTCCGGAATTTTCAATTTCTTACGAATCTTCTCATTCATAAATAAATTGGCCTGATGAAATATAAAATAGTCTATCTCATTCACCTCTAAAGAAGCAAAGCTAAGAATATCCAAAACCGACTCCGGTGCTCTTTTTAACCCAAATGCAAAAACAGACATTCCATCCATTTCACTATCTAATGGTCGCCGAGCAATGCCTTCCCCATAAACCACTTCTTTCAATGAATTTTCAGTTACAGGATTCCGTGCTCCACCATCTTTAACAATAATTGAACGGTAAGATTTCCCTTCTGTCGCAAACGTAAAAAACATATCATCCGATTCTTCCGAATACTCTAAGGCCGTTGCTGTTCCCGCATCTCCAAATAAAGGCCAAGCGGTCTTATCATTCCTTGATTTGAATTTCGTAGGCGTATCACCAACCAGCAACAAAGCCTTCTTCATATACCCAGATGATAAAAGAGAAGCAACAACACTCATTCCATAAACCCAACCCGGACAACCATAAGATATATCTAATGTATAACATTCCGTTTTTAGGCCTAAACGTCCTTGCATAATACAAGCATTTGAGGGTAATATATAATCCGGAGTTTGGGTCACGAATATCAGGCAATCAATCTCATCCCGTCTCCAGTTCAGCCCCATGAGCAAATCTTCAGCTGCGTCATAACATAAATCCGCAGAAGTCGTATCCACATCCGCAATACGTCTACGCTCAATGCCTGTAGAAGCTATCACTTTTTCAGCCTCACCCTTTTTAAAAAAAGACAATTCCTTATTTTCCTCAATCATTTTAGGAACACATGACGTAATTCCCGCAATCTTTACATTTGAGATTTTTAAATGACTCATTTTCCCTATTAGATAATTGATAAATCAGAATAGATAATCTTACCCGAATCAGTCCTTGGTATCTTGCCAATAAATCGAACCTCATAAGCTGAAGGATTTATTAATACTCGGTTTGACAAAACCGATTTTATAGAATCAATTTTATCCAAATCTGTAACATAAACAATTAGTTTATCATCGCTACCAACACAAGCACATTCTTGGCAATGATCTTTCACGATAGATTCGACAAAATCTAAACTTATTCGGTTTCCATATAATTTCAAGAAACGTTTCTTTCTCCCTGATATATAATAAAATCCCTCCGAGTCAACATAAGCTAAATCGCCAGTATAAAGTATCCCTTTATTCTCATCACCTTTAAACAGATCATCTAATGATTCGGCATATCCCCAAAAAACATTAGAGCCTTCATATACTAATTCGCCTTCCACATTAGGAGACACTATCCGCATACCATCCTCGTCAATCAAAGAAAAATGCCCACCCGGTATTGCGACCCCTACACTCCCTACTTTATTCAAAGTATACTCAGCAGGTAAGTAGCTCATTCTTGCGGTGGCCTCTGTCTGCCCATACATTACATAAAAACGTATATCGTGCAAACGTGCATATTCCGAAAAATACTTAATTAAAGAAGAATTCAATTTACCACCAGCTTGCGTCATAACCTTAACAGATGAAGGCAAGAATTTCTCAAAACGCATTTTCTTAAGAATTTCATACGTAAAGGGAACACCTGCAAAAGATGTCGCCTTCTCTTCTAAAACAAATTTCCAAAACTCTCGCTGCACATACGATTTATCAGTCAGCAACAAGGTAGCACCTGCCAATAAATGGCTATTCAGTACAGATAAACCATAAGAATAATACATCGGTAAAGATGTGATCGCTTTCTCGGAAGAGGTTATTTTCAAATATTCAATGATAGAACATGCGTTACTTTTTAAATTGTCATGCGATAAGCGAACAAGTTTAGGAGATCCTGTACTACCCGATGTAGTTAATAGCAAAGCTAACCCCTCAGGTAAAACAGGAGAATCTCCGTCATATTGAATCAAAGAATATCCCCCCAATGAATATTTTTCCTTCCCCTTAACAAGCAGATCTCTTCTACTAGGGAACCAACAATATCGAGGGTGATAAATAGCCTCCAAATGATACAAGGTCTCATCCGGAACATCCCGACTCAGCAGCAAAGGAACTACCCCCGATCGCAAACACGAGACATAAGCCACAATTGACTCCAATGAGTTCTCACAGCCGATAAAAATCAATGATCGTGGCACTAGATGCTCAGAAAATCGTTCAGACAATCCCAGCAAATCAGCATACGTATACACATGATGATCCTCTGTAATAAAAGCCTTATTCGATAGAAAAGAGGAGAAATCAAACATTAGAATCTTTGATTATATTTACTTTCTAAGACCTTAATGGCCGAGTCAAACGTATCGATCTCAAACATATCATCCGCTTCCAAATCTAAGTCAAAAGCATCCTCTATTTCTGAAATAAGCGTAATATGTCCAACAGAATCCCAATTCGGAGATTCTTTTAACTTAAGAGCAGGAATTTGGTCTATAGAAGACAGATTTAAACCCTTAAAGAAAGCGGTTTGTAATTTTTCCAAATTAGTCGCCATCTATCACTTCTTTATACGTTCAAACAATTCCTGTATAGTATCAGACTTTAGCAAGTCATCCCCTTTTAAAGATACATCATATTCCTCATCAATCATAGCAATTACGGATAAGGCTACTAACGATGACCAGTCTTCCAACTCCTTAAAATGAGTATCAGGCTTAAATACAGATATCTCTGTATCGTCAAATTGTTCAGAAAACTTGTTGATAAAATCTTGTAATTCCATATATTATTATATTTAAATAAAATCAAACTTTTTTGCGGGATTACCCACATAAACACTATTATCCTTTGTTTTTCGCATTATAACACTATTTGCACCAATAGTCGTACCTGTTCCTATCTTGACACCTTGTAAAACCACAGAAGATACACCAAAAAAATTCAATGTTCCAATTTGAGTATCTCCACTAATTCTAGCGGCTGTCATAAAAGAATTGAAATCTCCAACTTTAGCATCATGTCCTAAAGAAACCCTGTTATTGAAAACATTAAAATCTCCTAATCTAACATTACAACTCATTGAAGCGAAACTACAGATAATATTACCCTTTCCCATCAAAAAATTATCCCAATCTAAAACATAAGCTTCGGGCGCAACAATGTTAGGAAAATCAATTAAAGGATTATTTATATTCGAATAAGCTCTATACGATATTTTAGGATTTCCAAAAGCAAGAATCAAGGATAAATTTGACGGATAAGTATTCAAATCATCAATACCACCCAATAAAGATCCATATTCATTTGAACTTCCTTTTGGTTTATTCCTAAAATCATCATCAAAAAAACCAACAAAATTCCATTGATTTTCTATACGATTTATTCGTTTTATCAATGAGGCTACTTCACGACCAAAACCACCAGCCCCATAAATAGCAATATCCTTCATTATTTACACATTACTTCTTGAAATACGTTGATTAGTTGAGAAGCTATTACATTTGGAGAAAATCGAGCACGACTATCAGCTGAAATCTTTTTGTGATCATATTGATGACAATTCTCATACATATCCTTTATTGCAGAAGAAAGCGCCTCAACATCATCACAAGGAACAAGTAAGCCATCTGTTTTTTGCACAAATTCTTCAGGACCTCCACAAACTGTAGCTATAACGGGTAATCCCATCATCATTGCTTCTACATAAACAACACCAAAAGTTTCAGATCGCGACGGCAAGACAAAAACATCACTATTACATAATATAGAGCCAATCTCTTTTTTCCCTTTCCTTCCTAACAAATAAACATTACTATTCAAGCCTGCCCGATCAATCTGCTGTTCCAAATTCACACGCTCCTCCCCCTCACCTATAATAACCAACTCCCATTTATCCAAAGGAAGTTTGAGCTGACCAAAAGCAGAGATTAACAAATCATATCCTTTACGATGAATCAAACTACCTGTTGAAACAAAACGAATCTTACCATCCTTGCTACCTCTCGAACAATTATAGCAAAACTCTGATCCAACCATATTATGCACAACAATACTGTTTATCTGAAAATGTTGAAGTAAACGCTGCCTCAAAGATTCTGAAACAGAAATCACGGCATCACAATCTGAATAAGTTGCCCGTCCTAACCAAACAGCATAATCCGATAAAACATCCTTATTAAGCTGACTCCAATGCTCAATTGCCACCAATGGCAAATTATACATCTTTTTCAAAATAAGTGCAGCATATGAGTTTGTCAAATAATGAGAATAAAGTACATCCGGCAGGCTATGTTCCCGAATCACTCGATTAAACAACCTCTTAAGTTGAATTCTTTTAATTGAAAAATCAACTTTTTTTCCAAATAATCTATGGGTGATAATTCCTGGTACCCAAAAACAATCATAATAATCAATGCCATTCAAGCGATAATGAGAAATACCAGGTTTTCGCCAATAGAGCCGGAAACGGCTATCCACACTAATCACGGCAACCTTATGCCCGACTGCCACAAGAGCTTCCGCTTGATCTTTTTCAAAACAACCCCATTGAGGATCACGTTTAGAAGGAACACCACGAGATATTAATGCTATAAACATAATCCTATTTATCATTTACTAGACATTCTCGTAATACGTCTAAATAGCCATGACCATATTTTAAGTCAGGCTCAACATAATTACCTTCAGCCCATTCATTCCATGATTTAAGAAATAAAATTCTATGTTCATCTTGCTTATTATTTAGAAGATTCAAAGCCTCGTAAATCATTTTCTTAAAATTCACCGGTGTGGAATTAACATAAATGCCATTTACTCCTGAACGAGGGCTTCGATCCCACTGAGGCAGAAGCGAAGGATACACATTATCCCACTTATCCTCAGGAACATAGTAATGTTTAATAATTTTTAAATAGTCATACTTATCTAATGAAGAAATATGAAACCTAGAAGATAATACTCTATGAATAATAAACCATATTCTATTTTTAAGTTGCACTTCAGCACGCCAAGTGCCAAAAGAAGCAACTGCATCGAAACCTAATTTATCGATTAAATATTGGTAATATATTCCTGCTTCATCAAGGGAGAAATATCCTTTGGCTATATCATTACCTAGCTCATCTTTTAATCCATGAGCACTCGTATTTTGAGTATATCCAACAAAATGAATATCTTTAAGTCCGTTTTTTTGCGCTAACTCACGCCATAATGGGATAAAATCATTAGGTAAAGCATAGGGATCAAACACAACAAATAAAGGCTTTCCATCCACACAAATATATCGAGGATCCCTAAATGCTTTCAGTACATATTCGAAATGCATCATATAATCCTCCTTTCCTAAATACTTTTGTTCAGCAATCATTCCTGTAGATTGACCCATCCTTCCATTTGCCCACGTTTTAGTTGTCCAAGTATGATTTGCCCACCCCAAACAAAAAGGAAAATTAGGCTTTCCACTTTCAAGAACCTCATTGAATGGACGCTCCAATAATTGTTTTCCATTACCAAACCAATAATGCCAATAACAAAAGCCCTCGATCCCTGCTTCACGAGCCATCTCCGCCTGAGCCTCACGTACCTCCGGCATCCGAAGATCATAATACCCTAAATCAGCAGGCACACGTGGCTGATAATGACCTTTAAACAAGGGCTTAGCTTTTCCTACATTCGTCCATTCAGTGAATCCCTTACCCCACCATTTATCATTTTCTGGTATAGGATGAAATTGAGGAAGATAAAAGGCTATAACACGAGCTTTTCTATTTTGATATTCCATAAATTTTATTTAATTCGCAAATAATTCATAATTATCACATCTGACGAGCAGATATTTGATCTAAGATATGAGTTCTATAACTGGAAACATTTTTATCAATTATAGAACTATAGGGGAAATATCTATCATAAAATTTACCATCTGTTCCTCCATCGCCCATATAAATATTATACACTTTATATGACAAATAGAACAGCAAAACAGGTATAACAAATATATTCTTCCGTTTCCCAACAACAAATCTTGAAGAAAATGCATGTATTACTTCCGCATAAGCCACTGCAAGTGGCAAAAGTATATAATTGGTAAATCTATAAAATATATACACTCTTGATGTCAAAATATTAAATAGTATCGACATCAATATAAAAATCACTAAATACTCTTTTCCTCGTTGTTTTTTTAAAATAAACAACGATATAAAAGGAGTTAAAACAGAAGCAACAATGAATGCATAAGGATTAACCCTTGTATTTTCTCCATATATATCCGAATTCATATAAATTATCAACTTTTCATAAAAAGCGAAATCAGATCCTACTATAGAGAGCAATATATTTACAAGATCCAAAGAACTCAAAAATATATACAGAACAGACACAAGAAGAAACAAACTACTAGAGTTCAATTTATTAACAAGATAAAAAAATGGAAGAAGCAGTAAAACCAAAGATGACTCATGAAACATGAAGGCAACTAAGAAACACAAAAAATACTTCAACCATGACTTATTTAGATAATAAGAGAATGACAACAAGAAAAACGATATAGAAATGCTTTCACGCAATATTTCAAAATTATAATTAAAATAAGAAACTACAAAATAGATCAGCAACACAGTAAATATATACCGAGTGTTTTTCTTAATAAAATAAGCCACTACCATATTTATCCAACAAGCTAGGACAATTCTTAACAGGATAAAATTATCCCATATTCCTTTTAGAAATGATGTCAATAATATCCAGCCAAGCCTTTCTTTTGAACGAATATCTATTTCATCTGCCAAAGGTACATTAAAAATTGATCTATAATCATACTTCCAACGATACATATACACTTCTGTGTCTCCACCAATCTTATAACTCAACACATTCAGCAGGATAAGGATGAATATAATCGAATAAAAAGAAGTATATTTATAGCGAGTGCTATTATGTATATCATAAATGTAGATACACAAAATCATCAGGAATACAATAAACGCATAAATCATCAGAGGATATATTAAGGTTTATATCTTATAATATTTCTTCCTTTCATAAAATAAAAGGACACTAACCAACAAGTCCCCCCAGCAAAAAGAGCTACTAAAAAAGACAGGGATGGATTTTCTATCATATTACCACATAATAAACAAACTAAGAGACTTGGTATAGCACAAACTATACTTTGTCCAAGGTATTTCAAAGGTAAATGAACTAACTTATGATGAAATGTATATAAAATATAAAATAATGTCACCACCGTCTCAGATGCCACCAATACCAAAGCAGATCCTACGCTTTCCAACCGATATACCACTGTTAAGTTTACTAATAAAGCAACTAAAGCACCTATAACAGAAGCTTTCAACAGTATCTTGTCTTTCTTCATAGGAATTAGAACCTGAATAGCCAACACTTGCGCAATCCCTACAAATAATATCGCGGGCATTATGATTCGCATAGGCAATATAGCTCCCTCATATCCTGCTCCCGCCAAAATAAAAATCATCTGAGGAGCCAAGGCTATACTACAGGCTATCATCGGAATACTAAACATCGTTATTACCATAAACGAACGACCAATCAGTTCATGAAAACGCTGTCCCTCTCCTTCTGAAATCAATGCGCTCATTCGTGGCAGCATCACATTGGTAAAAGCTGAGAACAAACCCAATATTACATAATAGAGCTTAAACGCCGTGGTATAATAACCTACTTCCACATTATCAGACACAAGACCTAAATACATCACATTGAACGTAAGATACATAGATGTCATGATCGCATAAAGTCCTAGCATACAGTTTTGCCTATAAAACCGTGTGGAAAATAAATCCTTGAACTGAAAATCAATAAAACGATATACATATACGGTATTAATCAACGCATTTATCACTACAACACCCACAGTCAAGATAAAATAGAGCCGATAATCAGCAGGAGATTTAATCAAGAACAATATGGATATGATATATATACATTTAATAAACAAACTACGCAAAGTTATATAATGAAAGTTCTCAATTCCGGTAAAAAACCATTCTATCAGAAATGCGGAAAATAGTATCTTACCTGCTCCTATATAAAACAATTCTTCATATTGGTTGAATTTAGGTACAACAGCTATGCAGATTAGATAAACGATTAATGTAAATAATGTAAACACGATGTTCATACCCATCAAATTGGAAAATACCTGACTTTTCCTTTGGTAATCATTTTTTACCGCAGCTATCTCACGTATCCCTAATATACTCATACCCATGGTCGCAAATAACAGAAAATAATTCACTGTATTATCCACGAAATTAACCAAGCCAACATATTCCACACCTAATACTCTTGATACATAAGGGAATATCATAAGATTAATTAAGTAAGTAGATAGGGTCAGTATACTTTTATAAATAAAGTTCTTTTTTATCGAAGGAGAAGACATATCAATCGAACATAAACGTTTTCTTTAGACTAATAGAACAAAGCAATCGGGATTTTAAACTGCAAGTAATCACTTTAGAACTTATCTGAATCCCTAAATCCATCTTGCCATAAACTCTGCTCTTACATATATTAAGGGAAATGGAACTGTATCAAATTAAAGACTCTTCTAAATCTTCGCTACTGCACATAATTCTAAATTTAAAATTTACGCAGCAAAGATAAGTCTTCTAATATTGAGCCCTAATTTGAGTGTTTACAATGTTTATCAAATTAACCGTCCTATCGTTAAGCACTTTCCAATTTCCCCTGAGTGAATTCTTTATCCAAATAAAACAAGACATGGCGTGGACTTTGGAAATAAAGGTCAGAAGTAGGATTCAGCAGTTTTTGATAAGTATCAGAATTGTATAGTATCTCAAAAGCCACTGTAATTACCATTCCTCGTTCCTCAACAAGAGTACTCAGTATATCACACAGAGGCAATTCATCATAAATTCAACATCTGCAGTTTCCATCATTTAAATTACTTGAAGCTTAGAAATAGTTTTTTTCCAAAAAGAGCGAAGCTAATCAAATTATCATCCAACGACAAAGTATGCATTATACCATAATGCTCAAAACAGACCTCTATTCCTTATATCTAGCGATATAACGATATGCCTGCTGCGGTGTCAAATGATAAGGTTTGGCAAACTCTGTGATAAGCATCACTATGTAACCAATCTTTTCTATTACCATACCTCCTTCCTCCTATTGATTGCTTTTCAGACGATCTGTCTTGCTAAGGATAATGGCAAAGAAACAAATAAATATTCAATTATAACAATACATTCAATCCAACTCCTCAAACCGGGAGTTCTGGCTCTTGAACTCAGGCACGAAGGATTTCATCTCCCTCACCATCGAGAGGATCTGAACACGGAGGGATAATTCGGTCAATACACGGATGTGCTCTACTACATCCTTATAGTCATACTCACGAACCGCCGCTACCCGGATCTTTTCGTGAGGAGTCTCTTTCGTATTCTCCTTGTTGTTCAATAGCTCCTCATATAGTTTCTCGCCGGGGCGAAGACCAGTATACTTGATCTCGATATCCTTGTCTACCTGCAACCCGGACAGTTCAATCATGCGCTTCGCCAAATCCGCTATCTTCACCGGCTCTCCCATGTCGAAGATGAAGATCTCACCACCCTTGCCCATCGTACCGGCCTCTAATACCAGACGGCAAGCCTCAGGAATGGTCATGAAGTAACGGATGATATCGGGATGGGTAACCGTCACGGGGCCTCCTTGAGCGATTTGTTCACGGAAACGGGGGATAACCGACCCATTGCTACCTAGAACATTGCCAAAGCGGGTCGTAATGAAACGCGTCTCGCCTTTCACCTCTCCTCGCTCGATCG
>OBWO01000489.1_pt1 | contig 26958 bp, 20 predicted proteins | sample 1476401 | NCBI WGS metagenome assembly OBWO01 (sample SAMEA2580091, study PRJEB22360) | human gut metagenome | biome: human gut; feature: human-associated habitat; material: faeces | place: Denmark | collected 2008/2010 | reverse complement strand
ACACGATCCTGCGCCCCGAACTGTTCAACAGCTCCGGCGCCTTCTCCTCCCCCACCCTGACCATCAACGGTGAATACTGGGATCTGAAGCAGCTCACGTTGGCGGATACCAGCATGGTGGACGGATTCCTCAAGTCCATCGGATTGGACGCCGACCAGGTGGGCGCGGACGGCAAGATGCCTTCAATCGGCGCGGACGGCAAGCCGATTTCAGTGGCCTCCTGATGCACCGGTCCGGTCGATGCCCTAGGACCGGCGTCGACCGGGCCGCTCACGGCTCCGCCCGAATTGACCACTCGGGAACTACCGGTATACTAGTCATTTGTTCGCAACACTGCTTATGCACGTTGGGATTATGCCTCTTTAGCTCAGATGGCCAGAGCGGCCGCCTTGTAAGCGGCAGGTCGTCGGTTCGATCCCGACAAGAGGCTCGTCGCGCAGGAAAAAGCGTATTATGTGTATACGTAGTTTTTTCTACGCACATCATTCTTACCTTGGGTAAGTGCTCCAGGAGCCTTCCCCCCAACTATGGGCTTCCTGGAATGAGGGCGGAGCGTCCCCCAACTAGCTCCGCGCCTTAAAGGGGGCGGGAACATCCCCTTCTCTCCCGCCCCCCTTTTCTTTTCTCTGCCGTCCTGCAACCGGGCAGGAATGGTGATAGTGCCGAACGAATAAGCCATGCAAACCAGACCAGCCGTTACGATGGGTGGCGTAGTTGTCAGCAGTAAGGAAGAGGAACATCTATGGCACGGCGTTGGACCCCGCAGCGGTTTGTTACACTGCGTCGCATCCGCGTAATTGCCTGTGCTACGGCACTCACCGTGGCGATGGTCGGCTCGTTTGCATTCACCGCAAGAAAATCCGTGGCCCTAAACATCAATGGCCAGACCACCCAGGTCACCACCTACGCTATGACCGCATCCCGCCTGCTCGAGGAGCAGGGCATCGACGTGAAAACCCATGACATCGTCGAGACCTCGTCCGGCAATCAGCTTGCCGATCATGCCGTGGTCACCGTGCGTTCCGCATACCAAACCACCATCACCATTGACGGCACTTCCGTACCATTCTGGACCGTGGCCACCAGCGCAGACCAGTTGCTCGGCTTCTTTGAGGAGAACAACGCCAACGCCGCCAAAATCACGGTCAATATCAATAACGTGTACAACCAGCTCACCGGCGGTCTGGTCATCAACCAATCCGGCCCGGTCACCGTCATCGCGGACGGTAAGACTTCCGAAGCCCCCAATGGCAAACTGCCGGCTGCATCCATTCTGGATTCCAAAGGCATCACGCTGGGCAAAGAGGATCGCATCAGCGTGGAAAAGAACGGCGATGAGACCATTCTGCGCGTGCAGCGCGTGACGCATGGCGTGGAAAACCGCACCGTGGTCGTGCCGTTCTCCACACAGACCGTCATCGACCCTAATCTGGCGCCGGGGCAGTCCGAGATCCGCCAGCAAGGGCAAAACGGCGAGAAGACGCAGATCTATAACGTCACCTATGTAGATGGCGTTGCCGAATCGGAAACACTGCAATCCGAGAACGTCACCATGATGGCCGTTGACCAGATCATCGCCATCGGGCCAGCGAAGGCTGAATCATCCACCACCGATTCCGGCAGCACTGACAACAATCAGGGCAATTCCGGATCCAATAAGCCAAATGATTCCGCAGATAATTCGTCCAACGAATCCAGCAAACCCACCGATACCAATAAGCCCAACAAGCCCGAGAACACCGGTACTACTGACAATAAGAACGACAGCGGTACGGGCAACACGGGCAATACCAGTGGCAATACCGGTAATACCGGCGGCAACACAGGCAGTACCGATAACTCTCAAAATGAGAACACCGGAAGCGACAATAGCTCGCCATCGACTCCCACTCCTGATCCGGCTCCATCGGGCCGTCTTTGGCATCCTACCGTGGCTCAGGCGCAATCCTATGCAGCCGGCGCCGCAGCCCAGCGCGGCTGGACCGGCAACGACTGGACTTGCCTGGTCAAACTGTGGAACCGTGAATCCAGCTGGCTCTGGTACAAGGAAAACAAGTCATCCGGCGCCTACGGCATACCGCAGTCGCTGCCGGCCAGCAAAATGGCCGCATTCGGCGCCAACTATCGCGATGATGCCGCCGTGCAAATCGATTGGGGCTTGTGGTACATCGCCCAACGCTACGGCAGCCCGTCCGTAGCCTGGCAGCATTCGGAACAAACCGGCTGGTATTAATCGGACACAAGGAAGCACTGATGAGCAACAACACCTCCACCACTGGCCATCTACTGGGTGCGGCCGATATTCGCCGCATCGCAGCCGAGGCCGGCATCAGTCCGACCAAAAAATTCGGCCAGAATTTTGTTATTGACCCCGGCACTGTGCGTCGTATCGTGCGCGAAGCGGATGTCACGACCAATGATCATGTCATGGAGGTGGGTCCGGGCCTCGGTTCATTGACGTTGGCGATTCTGGAAACCGGTGCCACGATGACCGCCGTGGAAATCGACCCGCCACTGGCTGAACGCCTGCCCCGCACCGTAGCCGAGTTCATGCCCGAAGCCGCCGATCGCCTGACCGTCGTCAATCGGGATGCGCTGACAGTCACCCCGGATAATGTGCCTGATTTCAACGGCGATACCAGCTTCACCTTGGTGGCCAACCTGCCGTACAACGTGGCCACGCCGATTCTGCTCACCCTGCTTGAACGCTTCGATAGCCTCGGATCTTTCCTGGTGATGGTGCAGAAAGAGGTGGCCGACCGGCTGGCCGCCAAGCCCGGCTCGAAGATCTATGGCACCCCAAGCGTGAAACTTGCATGGTACGGCACTGCCGAACGAGTGGGCGCTATTGGGCGCAATGTGTTCTGGCCGGCACCGAACGTGGATTCCGCACTGGTGAAGTTCACCAGATACGCCGCAGATGATACGCAGGCACCTTCCCACGGCAAGTCCTCCGCGGACCGTGAACTGGTATTCCGCCTCATCGATGCCGCTTTCGGGCAGCGCCGCAAGACCTTGCATGCCGCGCTGAAAACCATTGTTCCCGCCGAAGCGTTCGCAGCGGCGGGCATTGACCCGACCCGACGCGGTGAAACGCTGACGGTCACCGAATTTGCGGCATTGGCGGCAGCGGTTCAATCCACATCACATGCCACGCCTACCACTGACGAGGTGGAGCAATGATTCCGGTAGCCGTCCGTCAACGCCCCGCTTATGACGATCAATTGGATGAGCCGGCAGCACTGACCGTGCGCGTGGATTGCCCGGCCAAGACCAACCTCACCCTGGAGGTCGGCCCGACGCACGATGAATGGGGCGGTCGTCACGAACTGGACACCATCTACTGTGCCATCGGGGTATATGACACCATTACCGCCACCGCCAAACATCCGGGAGCCGGCTTCTCGCTGGAACTCGAAGGCGCGCATCTGGGCGATTTGGCCTCATCCAGCAGTGACATGCGCCGCAACCACGCGGTCCTGGCATTATTCGCCATGGCCCAGGCGGCCGGCCGCAATTCCGATGTGGCATTGACCATCACCAAACGCATCCCCGTAGGCGCCGGTCTCGGCGGCGGCTCGGCAGACGCGGCCGCAACCATACTGGCCGTCAATCAGCTATGGGAATTGCACTGGCCAATGGAACGTCTGCGTACCATTGCCGCCACACTGGGCGCTGATATGCCATTCTGTCTGTCCGGCGGGTTCGCGCACGGCACCGGATTCGGCGAACGCATCGAGGTCATTGATGCGGGCAGTGCCGCAGAACGCGATCTCATCGGCCAAGGATATGCCGGAGAGGTACTGGTCGGCGCGTATCAGTCGCAGCTCAGCACTCCCGAGGTGTATCACACGTTTGATGCGGTCGGTCCCGGCAATGGCAATCGCAATCATCTGCAGGCGGCGGCCATCAGTCTGCATCCGCGCAGTGGTCAGGCCATTGACGCCGCTGTGAACGCCGGTGCCCGTCATGCATTCGTCTCCGGTTCCGGACCGTCGGTGGTGGCTTTCGTACCGGACAGCACCACAGCGCAGCGCATTATCGACGCCTGGCGCAACGGCGGTATGGTCGACCGCATTATCAAGGCCAGTGCACCTGCACACCCCATTATCGGAGTCAGCCAGTAACGCTAATGTAGCAACAAGCCACATGATCATGAAGGAAGTCTAACGATGACGCAGCAAATTGATGAACGGCAGGCACGCAAGACATATGTACGCCACCGCCAGACCATCGTGTTCTCCATCAGTGGCGTAGTGCTTGCAGCCATTCTGGTGGTTGCCATTCTCTTTAATTTCCATGTGTTCGGCCTGGGGCAGATTAACACACCGGCCACCGCGCCAAACTACGGCAATGCCGCTCCCTGCGCCGTCAAGGGCGATGATGGCAAGGCAACGTACGTGGCCAATGGAACTGTCGGCGTGCGTGTGATGAACGGCACCGAGCATAGCCAATTTGCCGCAGCGGTCAGCAAGGCACTGGAAGCCCGCGGTTTCGTGATGCAGGAGGCAACCAACTACTCCAGCACCAACGTCGAACGCACCACTATCTACTTTGGCAAGAACGCCATTAATCAGGCCTACACTGTGGCCGGCAACTTCACCGATGCCGCCATGGTGATGAACGCCCGCGAGGACCAGCTTATCGACGTGGTGCTCGGCGCTACCTTCAACGATCTGAAAGATGAGAAGTCATCCCCGCAGGAAGGCAAGAAAATCACTGATTTCACGGGGTGCGTGGCCGCCGATAAGATGACGAATCTTCCCGCCGATACGCAGCACACCGCTTACCCGGCGCAGTAATCCCACTTTGGCTCCCGCTGGCGGGAGCTGTCACGAAGTGACTGAGGGTGGTTTATATAACATATGTTGACCACCCTCAGTCTCACTCCGTGAGCCAGCTCCCACCAGCGGGAGCTCTCATTTATGCATTACGCCTCTATTTCGGCGTACCAGCGCTTGAGTTCGGCCACGGCAACATCGTGATCCACCGGGCCGTTATCCAGACGGTATTCCAGCATATGCTTGTAGGCGCGGCCAATCATCGGTCCGGGCTCCAGACCCAAGAGTTCCATAATCTCGTTGCCGTCCACATCAGGGCGAATGGCGTCGAAATCCTCTTTCTTCTTGAGCTCGCGAACACGCGCCTCCATCTCATCCATCGCCTGGGAGAACACCATCGCCTTGCGCTTGTTCTGCGTAGTGGCATCCGCGCGAGTGAGTCGGTTTAGACGCTCATACAAATGCCCGGCATCCTTGACATAACGGCGCACGGCAGAATCGGTCCACGGCTCATCCACGTACCCGTGGAAACGCAGGTGCAGGTTCACCAGTTCCGAGACGTCCTCCACCAGATGATGATCGAATCGCAGAGCCTTCAAACGCTTGCGGGTCATTTTGGCACCCACCGCATCATGATGATGGAAGCTCACCTTGCCTCCCGGCTCGAAACGTCGGGTCTTCGGCTTGCCGATATCATGCATCACTGCGGCCAGACGCAACGTGAGGTCAGGAGCGGGCACCGGGCCATCCGGACCGGTTTCCAGAGTGATGGCCCGTTCAAGCACGATCATCGTGTGCTCAAAGACATCTTTGTGCCGATGATGCTCGTCAATCTGCAACTGCAACGCCGGAATCTCGGGGAACACGATATCCGCCAGACCTGATTCGACCAGTGCTTCCAGCCCTGCGCGAGGGCGGTCAGACAACAGCATCTTGGTCAGTTCATCACGTACGCGCTCGGCGGATACAATCTCAATGCGATCGCGCATCGAGGAAATCGCCTCCGCAGCATCGGGAGCAATGGAAAAGCCCAGCTGAGCCACGAATCGGACCGCACGCATCATACGCAGAGGATCATCATCGAATGACTGACTCGGATCAACAGGAGTACGCAGCACGCCTTTGGCCAAATCGCTGGCACCGCCGAACGGATCAACGAATTCCAGATCGGGCACACGCAGGGCCATGGCGTTGACGGTGAAGTCGCGGCGTGAGAGGTCACCTTCAAGCGTGTCGCCATAATTGACTTCAGGCTTGCGCGAATCCGGATCGTAGGTATCCGACCGATAGGTGGTCACCTCAACCTTGACCTCGGTGCCGTCCGCACGCCGGCGCATGGCACCCAACGTACCGAACTTGCGGCCCATATCCCAAAAACCGTCATGCCCCCAACGGCGCAGAATGGGCTCGAACTGTTCCGGGCGCGCGGATGAGCAGAAGTCCAGATCGTGGCTCTTGCGGTGCAGGAGCAGATCGCGGACCGGGCCGCCGACCAATGCCAGCTCATAACCCTGTTCGGCAAACAGTCGACCGAGTTCGATGGCCTCGGGCCACACTTCGAAATCCAATGGGCACCTTCCCGTATGTGACATTTTTCTGCCTTACCAGCATACCGTTACCCCACCTGCACACGGGGTTGAGTAAGGTGGAGAATATGATTACGCCCGCCGATCTTGCCCGCATGCTTGGGCAAACACCCGATTCGACGGACAACCATACCCAAGACCAGCTGCTGTATACGTCTCAGACGCCGCAGAATTCCGCCGATTCCGCGCAATCCGACGACACTATGGACAACGTAGCCGGCACTGACACGCAGCCGGCTGACCACACTGATAAAACCGAACGTTCCATGCCGACGCCGGCAACCGTGTTTGGCATGCATGCCACGGTTACCATCGCCACCTCAAGCGAAACCATCGAGGGGCAAGCCGACGGCATTGACAGCGAGGCCGAAACCGAATCGATTGCGCAGAGCAGCATCGAAACCGAGACATCACCCGCTCCGATTCATCAGGAACCATCGCAGCCCATTCATGCCCAAACCGGGCCGACGCCGGCCACCGTATTCGGCCGACGCGCCGCCGACACAACACCGACTCCCACCGGCCCGACACCGGCCATGATGCCGCAACGCCGCACTTCCGACGGCCCCACCACGTTTGCGTCCCTGGATGCACAGGAACTACCGGTGGTACGCGAATATTCGGCTGGCGGACTGATCTTCGACGATCAGAATCGCGTGGCCATCATCGCCCGTCATTCTCGTTCCGGCCATCTGGAATGGTGCCTGCCCAAGGGGCATATCGAGAAGGGCGAGACTCCACAGCAGACCGCCGTGCGTGAGGTGCACGAGGAAACCGGCATTTTGGGCGAGGTCATCGATTCCATCGCCACCATCGACTACTGGTTCACCGGAACCACGCAGCGCGTGCACAAGCTGGTGCATCACTATGCCTTGCGGCAGACCGGCGGTGAGCTCACCGTGGAAGGCGATCCGGATCATGAAGCCGAAGACGCCATCTGGGTGCGGTTCGATGATTTGGACGACGTGCTGAGCTACCCCAACGAGCGCAAAATCGCGTGGCTATACGCCAGAAAGAAGAACAGGCAGGCAAACGAGTGAACCTACCCGCAGTCTTATGCCGCTCACGCCATGGTGGACGATTCGTACGCGCGTTTGCGGCCATTCTTGTCATCACGGCGATGCTGGCCGCCCCACTGACCGCATATGCCGATGATTCGCCTGATGATCAGGCCGGTCAGACCATCACCATCGAGCAGAGTACGCCCATAGTCACCGCTTCTTCCGGATTCCATATCACGGTAGCGATTACCAATGCCTCATCGGATACGGCACCGGCGGGGTCACTGATTCTCAGCACAAATTCACGGTTCACATTCGTCTCACGCACTGATATGCAGAAATGGGCGGAAGGCGATACCGCCATTCCCACCCCGGATGTGCTCGGCAGCATTGATGTTCCTGAAATCACGCCGGGCAACACTGCAACCGTCACCCTTGACGTGGCGGCCGACCAGCAGGCTCTGCAGAGTATGCGCAGCTGGGGTCCCAAGCCCCTGCAGTTGTCGTACAGTGCCGGAAACCAGCCGCCAACCATGCTCCCCAGCTTCCTGACCCGTTCTCCTGACGGGCTCGACACCGCGCAGACTCCGGCGATGAACCTCACCGTGGCGATGCCGCTGACCACCACTGACTGGCAGGTTGATTCCTCCGCGCTGTCCGGCCTTGTCTCCGAAGATGAGAGTGCATCCGCAGAGCCGGTGTTATCGGCGAACCAGCAGGAAACCACCACGGTCAAGGAACTCAACCAGACCTTGGCCAAACACCATAGCCTGCAAGTGGTGGCCGATCCGTTGTATTTCCAGGAACTCCCCTCCGATACCAGACCTGCCGTCGCGGGAGTCATGCAACCCGGTGATTTTGATGTCACGGCGTATGCGGCGCTGAACGATGCCGATGCCTATACCAGAGCCGGCATCGCCGACGAAGCATGGAACGCCGAACAGGCGCAGACGTTGTATGCTGTGGCCAAATCCACCGTCACGCCGACTGCCACCTATGCCTGGCAGGGATCCGGCACGTGGAGCCTGGACGCCCTGACCAAGGCCCGCGCTCAGGGATATACCGCCGTTATTGCGGATTCCACGTTTGACGGTGAGCAAACCGACACCGTGCATACCGGCACCTATGTGGTCAATACCTCCGCCGGAGACATCACCGTGCTCAAGGAACAGTCGGAACTCGGCACGTTGGCGCATGGTGAAGCTACCAGCGCACGGGCAACGGCCGAAGCCAGCGATGCGGGCAGGCTGGCCAGAATGCTCGCACAAAGCGCGTTCTATCAAATGGAACAGCCGTATGCCACCCGAAACCTGCTGATGACCTTCTCCAGGAATAGCAGCGCGTCATGGATCAATCAGGTCATGAGCGCTATGGAACAGGCATCGTGGCTGAATCTGACTGATCTGAACACTATGGCCGCTGCCGACCCATACAGCGTCAGCAGCGAGGTGAACCAGGACGACTCCAATGCCGCCGACGTCTCCCAAACCCGTGCCACCCTGGAACAGCTTTCTTCAAGTCGTAAGGACATCCTGCGGCTCGCCACTTCCATACTGAAGAAGGGTCTTGATGAAGACGATGTCTCATCGTTGAACCCGCAGGCACTTGCCCGTCAAGATGCCAGTTCAACCGCCAGCCACACCAATGATCCCGCACAATGGGTGAGCACGCTGTTGAACGCGCATGACGACATCGCTCTGCATGCGTTCGCCGGCTCCAGCGATGCCGAGTATCAGAGCCAGATAGCCAAAGCCAACCGGACGTTCGCCGATACGGTGTTGGGCAGCGTGTACATCACCCCATCCGAATCGGTGTCGGTATTCAGCGAATCGGCCCAGATGCCGGTGACAGTAAGCAATAAGCTGCCTTACGCCGTCAGCGTCAAGGTCAATTCGATCACCGATTCCATGCAAATCGTGACCTCCCGTTCCAATGATGTTGTGATTCCCGCACGTAGTGAGGCTCAGGTGACCTTCACCATCCGTGTGTCCACTTCCGGCACCACCGTCGCACATGTGTCGTTGGCCGATCGGCACAACACCGCCTTCGGCAACACACAGGACACCACCATCACCAGTGTGCTGCGCATCAGCGATGCCAGTGGTTTCGTCATCATTGGTTTTGCAGTACTGCTGGGCCTCGTTGGTTTATGGCGCCAGTTCAACCGTAAGAAGGATCCTGACGAATGAGTTCTACCGTAGGCCGCAATTCCCTGATTATGGCCTCCGGTACCGCGGCTTCTCGCGTGACCGGCCAAATCCGCACTATTTTGCTGGCGGCAGCCATCGGCACTACCGGTCTGGCGGCCAATGCCTATCAGGCCGGTGCGATGATTCCGCAAACCGTGTTCACACTGGTGTCCGGCGGTATTTTCAATGCCGTGCTGGTGCCGCAAATCGTGCGCACGTTGAAGGAGAAGGACGCTCAGGAGCGACTGAACCGACTGATCACCCTGGCCATCGGCATTCTGCTGGCCGTCACCGTGGTGATGGCCGCAGCCACACCGCTGCTGGCGCGTCTGTACGTGGGCAGCAGCAATCATGAGATGATTGCCCTGACCACTGCGTTCACGCTCTGGTGCATGCCGCAGGTGTTCTTCTACGGCCTGTATACGGTGCTTGGTCAGATTCTGGCCGCCAAAGATCATTTTGCCTCCTATGCGTGGAGTTCCACCGGGGCCAACGTCATCAGCTGCGCCGGATTCACCGCATTCATCATGTTGTTCGGCAAGGCCAACGAACAGCCGCTTGATTTCTGGACCTCGGGCAAAGTGGCGCTTACCGCAGGTACATGGACGCTCGGCGTGGCTTTTCAGGCACTGATCCTGTTCGTGCCGTTGATTCGCCTGGGCTTCAAATACCGTCCCAGCTTTGGCTTGACCGGCTTTGGTCTCAAGGCAATGGGACCAGTGGCGCTGGGATCGCTGGGTGTGGTGGCGATTACTCAGATTTCGGATATCGTGCTGACCCGAATCGCCACGCTGGCCCCACAGCGTGCGCATGAGCTCACCGGAGCCAGTCTGTACGACGTTGCCGGTAACGCCACCTACCAAAACGCCTTCACCCTGTACATCCTGCCGTATTCGCTGATTGCGGTATCCGTCTCCACCGCCGTATTCCCCCTCATCTCGCGGTCGATAGCAGCGCAGGACTTCCATGCGGCACGTCAGCAGCTGGGCAACGCGCTGTGCAACGTGGGGCTGCTGGTGCTGTTCTTTGCCACGGCGCTGGTGGTCTACCCCGAACCGATCATTCGTGCGCTGCTGCCTTCGGTCTCGATGAATGAGACCGTGCTCATCGCCTACGCCCTGATTCCGCTGTCTTGCGGCATCCCCGCCATATCAGCGTTCCTGTTGATTCAACGTACCTTCTATGCCTTTGAGGACGGCCTGCACCCGTTCCTTGCCGCGGTATTGCAATACGGCTTCACCACGGCACTCATGATTGTGGGCATGCTGGTGCTTCCGCCGAATCAGTGGATCGTGGGTATTGCCTGTTCCGTATCCGCCGGTGTGCTATTGGCGCTGCCGTTCATGCTGTTTATGCTGCGCAAACGATTCGGCGGCAGCCTGGAAGGCAAGCCGGTTGTGCAGACATACGGCAAGGCGTTGGCAGCGGCCGTAATCGGCGGCGTTGTGGTCTGGCTGGCGAAAACCCCTGTTGCAGACCTCTTCGGTGCCTCCATCCAAGAGACCGGCGGCCAGATGAGCTGGCTGTCCGCATTGGGAATCTGCATCGTACTGACTCTCGTGCTGGCCGTGGTGTATATCGGCGTGCTCTGGGCACTGCGCGCCACACAACTGACCGATGCCGTCCACTCGATAACCGTCCGTTTCAGGCGAAAACCCGCCAACACATCCGTTGACGAACCGCAATCCGAAGAAGACAATAATACTGCTGCGAGCATCATGCCTGAGGCCGATGGCATTCAGGCCAGTCCCACGGCTAGAATGTCAGCGATGACGAATGCCGATCACATGGAGCCTGACGAGCAGATGAAACCGCAATTGGGAGATACTATCCTTAACCGCTACACCTTGGTGTCTTCGTTGCGTAAGGAACCCGGCCTCGAGGCTTGGCAGGCCAATGATCGCGTGCTGGCAAAGGATTGCCAGCTGTTCCTAGTGTCCAATCGCAAGGCATTGGACACGGTCAATACCATTGCCGGCGAGCTTGCGGCCAACCGCCCCGAGCACTATGTGCCGGTGCTGAAGTACCGCGTACAGTCCGATGTGCTCATTGCCGTCACCGCAATGGACAGTGGCCTATCCGTGGCCGATTACCGTGCCAGTGCCACCGGCAACATACTGAGCTACGACGCCATGCGCTCCATTCTTGGCGAGACCGTTCAGGCCATCCGTCCCATGCTGACCAGCACTACCGGCACTGCCATCCTGACTACTGATACCGTGCGTCTTACCGGCTCCGGCATCGAAATTTCCGATGCTCCGTTTGCTCCGATCCTGGCAGATATGTCCGGAACCGATCCGACAGGCGATGATGGCGCTGAGCGTCATGCCGTGCGTCAGCTTGCCGCGTTGCTGTATGCACTGCTTACCAACACGACCAGCCAGTCGAATCCGCAATTCGATCTGCATCTGCTTGGGCATGATATTCCAAGCGAGTTCCGTGTTATTTGCAAGCGTGGCCTGGCATTGGCCGATGAAGGCGAGCAGGTCATGCCGATGGCCTCACTAGCCGAACTGGACGCACTGTTGGGTGATTGGAAGCCGCTGACTGCGCTGTCGAGCACTGACATCGCCCTGCCGGCCACTGACGGCGAATCCTCCATCGTCAAGGTGCAGCTGCGCCCTACGGACGAGGCCGACATCGTTCCGATTCCTGATGACATTGTCACCAGCCAGCAGCTGCCTTCACTGTCCATCGCGGCACCTGCAGTGGCCGCTGGTGCTGAATCCGGCACCAATGGTCAGGCAGATGCTCATAGCATTTTCGACTTCAATTTCTCGCAAGCCTGGGAAAAGGAGAACCTCTCCGGCGAAGACACCGGAGACTGGTACAACCGACTGGCTCCGACCAACTCGACCGGTAACTCCCGGCTGACCGTGCCGATTCCCACCGCGGCCGGCGTGCCTGAGCCCACCGCTGCTGAGACCACCAGCCGTATTCCGATTTTTGATGCTTCCGGCCGTGAAATCCGCCCTGGTGAGGAGTCGCAGCGCGCGCTGGAGGAAGAGCAGGCACGTGCGGCGGAAGTCCAGTCCGTGCCGCCGAGCTTTATCCCGAAGGATCATCCCACTGGCAATGAGGATGATGCTCTGCCAGATGAGACGCTTTTCGGATCGATGACCACCAAGGTTGTTGCCATTATCGTGGCCGTGATTGTGGTGGTTGCCGCAGCGTTCTGGGCCATGCATGCGTTGCAGCGCAGTGGGGAAAACCCTGCAGATGCGGCGAACTCTTCTGAGAATTCGGAAGGCAATTGGCCGGATGTCAATGTGGATGATGTGCCGTTCGGTGAGGAAGATGGCACTTCCTCGTCCAAGGATTCCTCTACGTCTTCATCTCAGGAGAAGACCGAAACCAAGACAGAGACGGAGACGAAGCCCAAGAAGGTCACCGAGGATAAGGACTCCCAGTCGGTGCCCAAGCCGCGTCACGAGAACAACACCGCCTTTACGGTGGCCAGCGGGAACTTCCTGTCCAACCCTGCCGGGCAGTCCGGTTACGGCTACCACGTCCATCTTGACCAGCCTCATGATGTGTACCGCATGAATATCACCATCCGCACATCTGGCGGCAAGGGCTATATCCGTGCCAATACCACGGAGGATCCGACCCAAGGCGAACAGGTGGCCGAGTTTGTATTCGCCGAGGGCGGTACCACTGAGGTGAAGTTCGATAAGGTCGTCAACACACAGGATCTGGTTCTGTGGGTGCCGCTGGATAGCCTGCCGCAGAACCAGCTGTACATTCAGAAGGTTGAAGTCTTCTAAAAGTCGCGACTATGCCGGCAACGTCACGCTGTTGGCATAGAGGTGTCTATTGGCTTTCGGATGACGTATGCTGAATGCCATTGCGCCACATAATGTGCTGCCTGCCGCTACCGACGGCAGTCGGCTGCAGACTACATAATAGACACTGTATCTAATTATTGGAGTGAGTACTACACTTCATAACGGACTGAGGGGAATCATATGGAACATAACGTCATCATCATCGGCTCAGGTCCCGCTGGATACACAGCGGCCATCTACCTTGGTCGCGCCGGATTGAATCCTGTACTGGTCACCGGTGCTCTGGCCCCGGGCGGGCAACTGGTGAACACCACGGAAGTGGAGAATTTCCCTGGTTTCCCTGATGGCATTATGGGTCCTGATTTGATGGATCGCATGCGCGATCAGGCTGAGAAATTCGGCACGCAGTTCATTGCCAATGATGTCGAATCCGTGGAACAGGTGGAGGCCGCAGATGCCGCTGACGCACCGCAGCCCCGGTACCGACTGAGCCTATCTGACGGCTCGGTGTTGGAATCTCGTGCCATTATTGTGGCCACCGGCTCGAATTTCCGTAAGCTTGGCGTACCTGGCGAACGCGAACTTTCCGGTCATGGAGTGTCGTACTGCGCCACTTGTGACGGTTTCTTCTTTAAGGACAAGCCCATTGTGGTGGTCGGCGGCGGTGATTCGGCGTTTGAAGAAGCACTGTTCCTGACCAGATTTGGCTCATCAGTCACGCTGATTCATCGTCGTGATTCGTTCCGCGCCTCCCAGATCATGGTGGACCGCGCACAGTCGAATCCCAAGTTGACCTTGCTGACCAATACCGTGGTTACCGCCATCCACGGAAGCGCCCCGGAAGCAAAGCCCGCCTCCCCGGCCATTACCATTGGCGGCCTGAAGCTGCCCGCGGCCACGGCTCCCCAAAACGTGAGCAGCATTGATATTCGTAATACGGCAACCGGTGAGACTGGGACTTTGGATACCAGTGCGGTATTCGTGGCCATCGGTCATACCCCGGCTACCGAGTTCATTGCCGATGTGGTCAGCACTGATGATGATGGATACATCACGGTTGCAGAAGCCGGTACACACACCAGCGCCCCTGGCGTTTTTGCCGCCGGTGATTGCGTGGATCGCACCTACCGTCAAGCCATTAGCGCAGCGGGCATGGGTTGCCGCGCCGCATTGGATGCCCAGCAGTATCTGACCGCATAGTTGGTAGAGCATTACTCAGTAATCAGATATGCACAATGGCGCAGTACGGATGAATTAGTACTGCGCCATTGTGTATATCTGATATATCAGACGTGATGCCTTACAGCCGTTTTATCTCACACCCACTTGCCGTCGGTGCTGGACTGATTGGGCACCAGCAACTGCAGGATGCGGTCCATATCTTCAGGGGACGAGAATACGATTTCAATACGGCCATGTTTGGCGCTGCCCTTGATGGAGACCTTGGTATCAAAATGATTTTCCAGGCTCTGCTGAATGGCGGATCCCATCCACGGATTAGTCTTTGAAGTCTTCGGCTTCTTAGGCTGCTCTCCCGAAGCAACGGCCATAGCCACGATTTCTTCCGTACTGCGAACCGACAATCCTTCCGCGATGATGCGAGATGCCAGCTTATCCATCGCTTCTGGACCGCTCAGACCCAGCAAAGCACGCGCATGGCCGGACGAGAGCACGCCAGCGGCCACTTTTTTCTGTACTGTTGCCGGCAGGTTCAACAAACGAAGCGTGTTAGCAATCTGAGGACGTGACTTCGAAATCGATTTCGACAGCTGCGCTTGAGTCAGACCAAACTCCTTAATCATCTGCTGATATGCAGCTGCTTCTTCCAGAGGATTCAATGCCACACGATGCAAATTCTCCAGCAAGGCATCACGGAGCATATCGTCGTCCGTGGTGGTTTTCACGATGGCTGGAATCGTGGTCAATCCAGCCAGCTGAGAAGCGCGCCAGCGGCGTTCGCCCATGATCAGTTCATAGGGGCTGTCCAGATGGCCAGTGAACGGGTTCGTTGAAGACTGCTCGCCGGGCTGTGCTTGTTTGGCCTCGGCAATCTGCTCACTGGGACGACGACGCACCACGATGGGCTGCAATACACCCACTTCTTTGATGGAAGCGGCAAGCTCATTGAGTTCGTCTTCGTCGAAAATCGTACGCGGCTGATGCGCATTAGGGCCGATTTCCTGCAAGCTGAGTTCAGCGAGATAGCCGCCTTCAACGGGCTTCAGTTCCTCTGGAGCCTCTTGTTTGTTGGCCTTATCCTCAGCCGCATGCTTGTTCTTCGGTGTTTCACGTGAAACATTGTTCGATGATTTCGTTGCGGCTCGAGTGGTTGGCTTATCGTCACTGCCGAAGAATAGGTCACTCGGATGTGTGATATCGTCCAACGCGGGCATGGCCGCTCGCTTGCCACCAGTTTTCTTGACAGCAGCTCCCTTCTTGGGCTGTGATGGAGTCGTTGCGGTCTTGGACTTAGGCTTCACCGCTTCATTTGGTGCCTTCGCGAGCTCCGCGGGATCCTCCTCCCCTGGCAATGCAGGGAATAACGCGCCAAGTCCTTTACCGAGTCGTGATTTGGTTGCCATTACTTCCTCCTCGCATCAATGGCTTCAAGCACATGCTGTGAACGTCGAGCGATTTCCAATGCCGCTTCGCCATATGCTATGGCACCTATGCCGCGGGGATCATAGACAATAACAGGCTGTGAAAAGCTCGGAGCTTCCGATATCTTCACCGATCGGGGAACGGTGGTATCCAGGACAATATTGGGGTAATGGGACTTGACCTCACCATAAACCTCACGGCTTAACAGTGTACGGCGGTCGAACATCGTAACCAGCATGGTGGAGACCAGCAGAACCGGATTGAAATGCTGCTGCACCAGGCCGATAGTGTTGATCAGCTGGCCCAATCCCTCCAGTGCATAGTATTCGGCTTGAATGGGGATCAACATCTCAGTGACCGCGCACATGGCGTTAATCACCAGCAAACCCAAGCTCGGAGGACAATCGATGAACACGTAATCGTACGCGGTATCTGTCTGTTCCAGAAAACGATCGAGCGCTTCTTTCAGCAACGTGTTACGATTCGGTAAGTCCGCCACTTCAAGTTCGGCACCACTCAAATCGATGGACGCAGGAACCACATCGAGCGAAGGAAAATCAGCGCTTGTCGTGATGACATCTGCGATTTCCGCTCGCCCCTCAATTACATCATAAATCGACCTATCTCCTGAAGAATGTGAAACAGCAAATGCCGTTGACGCATTGCCCTGGGGATCCATATCAATGACCAACACATGCGCTCCGTGCTGAGCCAGCGCTGCGGCAAGGTTAACCGTCGACGTGGTCTTACCGACACCGCCTTTCTGATTGGCCACGGCGATCAAGCGTGTCCGTTTCGGCTTGGGAAAGGAGGCATGGGTCAAAGCGTCATATCGGGAGCTTTCGTCGGCCATCTGACTACCCAGCGCAGAACTCTGCCCATCAAAAATACGACGGAGGGTTTCGGAAGGCGATTCCATCATTGTGTCATGATGATCGTCTGCTGTCATCGTTCCTCCTTATTCAATGTACGTTCCAGTGTTCCTATTCGTATGGACATGATTTGTGTTATCCACATCCCCTATCCCCTATTGTGGATAAGTGTGGACAAGTGGATAACCACAACGGTCACATCTACAATCCACCATCGCAAAAGTGAGGTTTTTCAACGGTTTTCACCGATACCCACCATAGGGGATAGAGTTGTGGATAACTCAATTCATGAAGTACAAATGTGGATAACTTCAACATCGGTACCATCATCAACGTTTGTCAACAATTACCACATGTGTCGGTTCCAGACCTGGACCGACCTCCGCTTCCACCACTCGGGGACGACGGCCACCATAGCGTGAAATCTGGCCACTGGCTTTGTCCAGTTCCGCTTGTGCCGAACGACCCTTGAGCGCAATAAGCCGACCGGTGGGTTTCAGCAGAGGCAATGTCCATCCAGAAAGCTTGGTCATCGGTGCCACTGCACGGCAGGTCACCACTGCAAAAGGATGCATCTCGCGCTTGCGAACCCTATTGATCACTTCATCGGAACGACCACGGATAATAGATACATTCTTCAACCCCATCAGATCAACGCACTCGGCAAGCCATTCAACACGGCGTTCCATCGGTTCAATCAGCGTAAAACTGCACTCCGGCAAGCAACACGCCGTCACCAGCCCAGGGAAACCTCCACCACTGCCAACGTCAGCAACGGTTCTAAAACGAGCTCCATCTGTGGCCTTGCGCACATAAGGAACTATCGCTGCGGAATTGAGAATGTGACGTTCCCAAATAATGTCCACATCACGAGGTCCAATCAAGCCGCGAGGTTCTCCCTCTTGGGAGAGCTTGTCATGGAATCTCTCTAATCGGGGTAAAGCATCCCCCAATACACGGGCCAGCACCGGCGATTCCTGTAACTCATCCACCATGACAGTCCCCTCCTATGTTTCACGTGAAACATGTGGCATAACTTGAGGCGCCGCTTATAACGACGCCTCACATATCACCGCACAGAAAACTTCAGCATATACCTTTGTGGTGCAGGTGTATACTCACTCCTGATCGTCGACCTCTTCTTCTTCGACGTTATCTTCGTTCTTGTTACGAAGATATACAGTCACATAACGATGCGGTTCTTCACCATGGGAGCGAGACTTCAGACCTTCATCACGCACCACGTCATGAACGACTTTACGCTCAAAGGAATTCATCGGCTTCAGATCCATCGGTTCGCCGCTCTCCTTAACGGCATCAATAGCATCGAGAGCCACATCGCGCAGGTGCTGGCGCTTACGCTTCAGGAAACCATCCACGTCCACAATCAGGTGGGAACGTTCGCCGGTCTTCTGCTGCACAGCCAGACGAGTAAGCTGCTGCAAGGCATCAACCACTTCGCCATTGCGACCAATCAGATGTTTGATGTCCGTATCGTCATCAGCGACGATCTGAACAGTTGGGCGGTTGTTACGAACACCCATTTCGATATCGCCCTCATAGTCGGCGATATCCAGCAAGCCTTCAAGGTAATCGGCAGCGATGTCAGCCTCTTCGTTGAGCTGATCAATCGACGTCACGTCATCCTGTGCCATACGCTACTCCTTCATGTCAGGTCTGATTCTCAAGTCTAAGCCCTGCTCCCCCGAACAGGATTGGTTAGTGTCGGGGCGTGTCCGATGTTTCATGTGAAACATCGGACACGCCCCCGTCCTCATTATTTCTTTTTGCGCTTACGAACCGGCTGTTGCCTCTGGAATCCTTGGCTCGCCTTACGCGCGGCTTCTTCCTTAGCCTTAGCCAAAGCCTCCTCTTCAAGGGAAGGAAGACCGGCCTTTTCACGACGAGCATTCTCGTTGCGATAGTCACGCTTTTCCTTATCTTCTGCGGCAGGAGAACCTGGAGTCGGGAAGCAATACACCTGCCACAGCGTACGGCACAAGTTGCAAACGTTGTTGGTCAGCCAGTACACCAACACGGCGAACGGGAAGGAAGCACCCGAGAAGATGTACATCACCGGGAAGAGCCACAGCATGGCCTTCTGCATGGTCTCGGTCTGCTTGTTCATCGAAGCAGCTGCCATGTTGCGCTTCATGTTGATGTACTGCATGAGCCACAAGCAGAAGCACATCAGGAACACAAAGACACCGATGACCACCTTGCCGGCAGTAGCTGCACGGGTGAAGTTATCGGTCACACTGACAATGCCGAACACATCGGTCTGGGTGAACTGCTTGGCGGTGGCCACATCAAAGGCACCGAGCGGATCTCGCTTGCCGTTGGCGATGTATGGAATGGCGGACAGCGTGTAGAACATGGACATGAACACCGGGCCCTGAATGAGCATCGGCAGGCAGGAACCTGCCGGATTGACGTTATTGTCCTGGTATAGTTTCATGGTCTCACGACTCATGGCTTCCTTGGAAGCCTGATCCGTCTTGCCCTTGTACTTGTTCTGAATGCGCTGCATCTTCGGCGCCAATGCCTGCATCTTGCGCATCGACTTTATCTGCTTGTAGAACAGCGGGAAGATACACGCCTGCACCACCAGCACCAGGATGATAATGGCAAGAATCCAGGAGACGCCGACCGGGCTCATGCCCAACATGACAAAGAAGTCATGCACGATCTTCATGATCCAAGTCTGCAGCCACTCAACAGGGGTCAGAATCTTGTACAGGAATCCCCAGAACCCGCTATCCAGCAGGAATTGGTTTTGATTGATCATCGTTGGGCCTCTCTTTGGGTTGTGGCCAATGGCGTCAGTCGAGGCTCCTCATGAGCCTTCGACCACGAAAATCGATAAAAAATGGAATAACGTTGCGGCACGTCGTCAATTCCCCCACGGCTCCACGGCCTGCAACGAAGCAATCGCAATACGGCAAGCACTCCGCCTTTGCAAGCGCCATACCGTTCAAAAGCCTCAATGGCATAGTTTGAACATGTCGGGTAATACTTGCAACAGGGCGGTCGGTTCGCAGAAATGTGACGCTGGTACCAACGCACACCACGAATCATTACCGCCCTGATGGAAGTAGACATGTGTCATTCCGCCTTACGAGCCACTTTGGCAAAGCCGGTGGCAAACTGCTCATCCAGAGATGAGAATGATGCGGATGCCGCACTTGGTTTTGCGCGCACCACGATATCGCAGTGAGGCGGCAGGCTCTCTTCATGAGCCTTAGCCAGAACCCTGAACCTGCGCTTCACCGTATTACGGGTAACCGCATTGCCCACCGATTTGGAGACAGCCAAACCCAGACGACGATACGTCGTCCGATCATCAGATTGATGATCATTACGCATCAGGTAATGCACAATGATGTCTTTGCCACCCACTTTGCGCCGGCGTTTAAGTACGGCGACGAAATCACGATGGCTTTGCAGCCGCTCCACCTCGACAGCCTCGAGGAACTGATCCGAGGGATCAGGCGGACAGGCTCTTGCGGCCCTTGGCGCGGCGACGGTTAATCAGCGCGCGACCGGAACGAGTGCGCATACGCACACGGAAACCGTGCTTCATGTGACGACGACGGTTGTTCGGCTGGAACGTCCTCTTCATATCAATTGCTCCTAGGTCTATTTGGCAACGCTTCGCGCTGCCCTCACGTGAGTCAAGCTATACCAACCTACTCTGACCCCTACCCTCAAGTCAAAATACGTCAAGAGTTTTCACATTTCGACACGTCGAGGAAATCTCGGCTCGCCTCTTTGAATCGGCATAAACTCAACCATTTCACCCCAAAAGTTATCCACAAATTACATGTATGTTATTCACATTTGAGCAATTCCAACACGCGACTCGGTGGATAACTTCCTCACATCGGAGTAAACATTATCTACGTAATTCATTCGTTGAGTAGTTCAGAAGGGGCCGACCATGGTTGATGTTTCCGGTGACCCCACAATCGAAGCTGCCCATATTTGGTCAAACACACTTACCCTTCTTAAGCGCAACAGCACTCTGACCGCACGAGAGAAGGGATGGCTTGAGGGAATAGTTCCTGAAGGTGTGTTCGGCTCAACCATCGTGCTGTGTGTGGATAACAATGACACACTGCAGGCCATTCAAGGCAATCTCAACGAATCATTGTTACAAGCACTGCACACCGCAACCGGTGAGAACATGTTCCCCGCGTTCAAAGTAGTGCCGCGCAGTGAACCGCAACCGGTCTCCCCTTATCCAACGAATGCTTCGCCGACTCTCACTGATTTCGGCAAGGAACCGTATGGCGCGCCGGAACCTGTGATTCCTGCTGTTGAACAGCAGTTCTCTGTGCCGCAGCAAAAAATGAATCGCGATCCGGAAACTCATCTCAATAAGAGTTTCACTTTCGATTCGTTTGTTCCCGGTGACTCTAATCGCTTCGCGCGAACTGTTGCATTGGCTGTGGCAGAGGGATCAGGCCAGGATTTCAATCCGTTGTGTATTTATGGCGGTTCCGGTTTGGGCAAAACACATTTGCTCAACGCCATCGGCAATTACGCCTTGGTAAAGGATCCCGGCCTGAAGGTTCGATACGTCACTTCCGAGGAATTCACCAACGACTTTATTGACGCTCTGCAAAATACCAATCAGAGTCAAGGCCAGATAGCGGAATTCAACCGCCGATATCGCCAGGTAGATGTGCTGCTTATTGATGATATTCAGTTCCTAGGCGGCAAGGAAGCCACTCTGGATCAGTTCTTCCATACGTTCAATTCGCTGCATCAAGCGAATAAACGCATTGTCATTGCGTCTGATGTGGCTCCAAAAAACCTGAAAGGTTTTGAGGCTCGACTGATTTCCCGCTTTGAATCCGGCCTGACCGTGGATGTCAAGCCGCCGGATTTGGAGACACGTATCGCCATTCTGCGCATGATTGCCGCAATGAACGGATCGAAGATTCCCAATGACGTTCTGGATCTTATTGCCGAACGTTTCACGGAGAATATACGTGAATTGGAAGGCGCGCTGACCCGCGTCACCGCCGTTGCCTCGCTGAGCAACCAGCCGGTGACCCGCGCTTTGGCGGAGCAAACGCTTCAAGACTTCTTTACCACCGATGTGGAAATCAAGCCCACCGACATCATCGGTCAAGTGGCAAAGTACTTCCACTTGACGTTTGAGGATATCGTCGGCTCATCACGTACCAAGAACGTGGTGATTCCCCGACAGATAGCCATGTATCTCGCTCGCGAGATGACCAGCATGAGCCTGATGGATATCGGCGAGGTGTTTGGAGGTCGCGATCACACTACGGTAATGCATGCTTGCACCCGTATTGGCGACAAAATGCAGCAGAAACAGGAAATCTATAACTACGTTATGGAACTGACTGTGCGTTTGAAGCAGAACGCAGACTGAGTATGCCTATGGCTTCCTTTACGGGAGCCATTTTTTTATATCTGCGCATATCCGAGAGAATCGTTCCTGAAGACCGATTTTGGCACTTTTTCAAACCGAGCCAGAAAAAGTGCCGAAAACCGTCCTCAGAATCGATTCTCCTCGCCAATAATCATGTTCAACACGCCGTACAAAGACCCAATAATCATGAAAGTTATCCACATAGTTGTTCACAAATGTGGGCAAACTCGGCGGATAACTCGTGGATTACCCACTATTTTTCGGTGGAAAATTGGTGCATAACATGGTCTTCTGTGTGGAAAACTTAACAACTGACTTTTTCCTGTGGATAAGTCGCCTATTTATCCACACGCTATGCAGAAGTTATCCACAACACTCCCCAGTGGATAAGCCGTTACCGCAGTAGCCCTCCATCTACTTATCCACACTATCCACCGCACTTATTACGACGATTACTTACTTGCATACATAAGATCACCGTCATGGTGATAATCGGCCGCATCAAGCACGCAAGCAAAAGAACCAACCAACCGCTAGAATGTTCTTCAGCAAAACCGACGAAGGGAACAACCTGACATGAAAGTCGAAATCGATACCGCCGCATTGGCTGATGCCGTGGCCTGGACCTCCCGCGTCATTGACGCTCGTCCCTCCAACCCAATTCTCGCTGGCGTAAAACTTGAAGCCATTGACGGCACCCTGCAGTTCTCTGCATTCAATTACGAGATTTCCGCTCGTCACCACATCGAAGCTGGTGTTGATGAAGTCGGTTCCGCTCTGGTTCTGGGCAAGCTTCTGGCTGATATCACCAAGTCGCTGCGTTCCGAAAAAACCTACCTGACCACCGATGGCTCCACGCTAACCATCACCTCTGGCAAGTCGAAGTTCACGTTGCAGCTCATGCCCGATGCCGAATACCCTGATTTGCCGGTTGTGCCGCCTATGCTCGGCCAAGTTGATGCCCAAACTTTCGTCCAAGCCGTGAACCAGGCATCCGTCGCCGTCTCCCGCGAAGAAAACCGTCCGGTACTGACCGGCGTGCGCATGCAGTTCCAGGACGACAAAGTCATCATGACCTCCACCGACCGCTTCCGTTTGGCTCGTGCCGCGTTCACCTGGACCCCGCAAGACGCCAATGTGGACACCATCACCCTAGTGCGTGGCTCTTTGCTCAAGGACGTGGCTCGTTCTCTGGACGAACACCAGAACATCCGCCTTGATTTCGATGCCGATAACCCCACGTTGCTCGGTTTTGAAAATGCCGGTCGCGTATCCACTTCGCAGCTCATCGACGGTGAGTTCCCGGCTGTCGACCGCTTGTTCGCCGATGAGTACCCGATTCAGGCCGTAGTGAACAAGCAAGATCTGCTTGACGCCATTAGCCGTGTGGCTCTAGTCGCCGAGCGCAACGCCCCGATCCGCATGATGTTCACCGGCCAGGAGCTCGCCTTGTCCGCCGGTTCCGCCGACGAAGCGCAAGCCAATGAAACACTCGATATCGATATGGATGGCGACGAAATCACCGTGGCATTCAACCCGTCCTACCTCAAGGAAGGTTTGTCCGCGATTGCCGAGCCGTTTGTACGCATCAAGATGACCACGCCGGTCAAGCCGGTGGAATTCAACGGGCAGCAGGAAGCCGATTCCGATGAATCGATGGACTACCGCTACCTGCTGGTGCCGATGCGCTTTAACAGCTGACGCAGAATCTCTCACATACTGCACATGCATATCTCCCGTCTTGCACTCGACCACTACCGCTCATGGAGCCAGGTAGTGGTCGATTTCGTACCAGGAGTCAATATCCTGGTCGGCAAGAACGGCTTGGGCAAAACCAATCTGGTGGAGGCCGTTGAAGTGCTCTCCACCGGAGCTAGTCATCGTGCCTCCAGCATGCTGCCGCTTATCGAACACGGCCAAACCACTGCCACTATTCGCGCCAACGTAGTAGACGACGATGGGCAAAGCACCACGTATGAGGCATCGATTCATGCTCGCGGCGCGAATCGGGCACGCATCAATTCAGGAACCTCGCTCTATTTACGCGATATCATCGGCCGCATTCCCAGCGTTTCGTTTACTCCTGAAGACCAGAGATTGGTATCGGGTGATCCTGGTGCCCGGCGAACGTTGCTCAACCAAGCCGGAGCCCTGCTGGAACCCGGCTATATGCAGTCGTTGCATCAATTCACACGCATCGGCAAGCAGCGCGCCACGTTGCTGAAGCAGCTTGGCGCCAGCGCGAATACTGGGCAACCGGTGGATGCCGTATTAAGCGGTTTGGAAATATGGACCGGACAGTTTATCGAAGCAGGTGTGGAACTGACCCGTATGCGTGCGAGAGTCATCGACTTGCTGGCTGAGCCGTTTGCCGCGCTGTACGCTGAGTTGACTGGCAACGATGACACCGTCAGCCTGACGTATGCGCCGTCATTTGACGAAGTGCTGATGCAAGACGATCCACGATTGAGCATCAGTGAACATTTCCAGCGCATCTACCCTGGAGAAGTGGCTCGAGGCGTCAATCTTATCGGCCCTCAACGTGACGATTTGACCCTGAATCTTGCTGATATGCCAGCCCGCGAATTCGCCTCGAACGGCGAGATATGGACCATGGCGCTGGCCTTGAAAATGGCGCTATTCCAAGTGATACGCCAGAGATTGGGCCTTAAGCCCATCGTTATCCTTGATGATGTGTTCGCCCAGCTTGACGACAACCGTCGTACCCAGATTCTGGATTTTGCGCGCCGGCAAGATCAGGTGCTTATCACCGTGGCGTCAGAAGGCGATGTGCCCACGCATGAATCGGACAATGTGCTTGATATTGCGCAATTGATGCCATCCGCCGCGCAGTCTGGGGGCGGGAGCGAGGCACAATCATGAAGCCTCCCATTGCCTGTCAGCTGCATGTGGACGAAACCAAACTACCCGCAGAAATATTTGAACGTCTCTCTCACCGCGGGGCGATACTGAAAGACCGACGCCGCAGACGCGAGGAAGCCTTTGAGAACTTCGGCAAGCCCGGCCGTGATCCGGCCGAGTTGGGCAGCGTGATGAGCTCAATCGCAGGCGGTGGCGTATGGGCTGCGAACATGAAATTGGCGCAATTGCGCAACCATTGGGATCAGGTGGTAGGCGAGGCAATCGCCAATCATTCGGCAGTCGCTGATTTCACCGATGGAGTCTTGACTATTCGTGCCGAATCCACAGTGTGGGCCACTCAACTGACCTATTTGATTCCGCAACTGACCGATACCATTCGCAGGAATCTCAAAGGACTGACCATCAACGAAATCAGAGTCACCGGTCCGGCGGTCGGATACAGCCGGAAATGGGCCCGGCGTCGATAACACCCTAGAATAGGGGAAATTCGTAGAAGCCCCGCTATGGCGCTCGTCGTAGTAGACGAGTAGAATCACATGCAATATGGTCAAATGGCTGGAAGAGCCCTTTACGGGCCTCATAAGCCATATCGCCTCTGCAAATGACCTTCATTACAGAGGTTGACCCCGTAGTCACGGAAGGAAGCCTGTTGGCAGAAGAAACCAGCAAAGAGGAGCAGCTGAAGGCGGCTGCGGAACGCATCAACAATGCGGAATTGACCGAAGGCGAGCTTGACGAATCCATGGCTCCCGAGCATTATGAGGCCTCTGACCTTCGAGTGCTTGAAGGTCTTGAAGCCGTGCGTATCCGTCCAGGTATGTACATCGGCTCCACCGGTCCGCGTGGTTTGCACCACTTGGTCTACGAAATCGTCGATAACTCGGTCGATGAGGCGCTGGCTGGATATGCCAGCCATATTGAAGTCACTATCCTGCCGGACAACGGTATCCGCGTGGTGGACGATGGCCGAGGCATTCCGGTTGATGAGGTTCCTGGCGAAGGCGTCTCCGGTGTTGAAACCGTGATGACCAAGCTGCACGCCGGCGGCAAGTTTGGTGGCGGCGGCTACGCGGTGTCCGGCGGTCTGCACGGCGTGGGCATCTCCGTGGTGAACGCCCTGTCCACTCACGTGGACATCGAAGTGCGCCGTCAGGGCTTCCACTGGACCCAGACTTATGTCGACCAACATCCGGTTGCGCCGCTGAAACAGGGCGAGCCGATGGCCGAGGACGAATCCACCGGTACATCCGTGACCTTCTGGGCCGACCCGAAGATCTTTGAAACCACCATCTATGATTTCGAGACGTTGCGTTCCCGCTTCCAACAGATGGCCTTCCTGAACAAGGGCCTGAAGCTTAGCCTGACCGACGAACGCGTCACTGACCAGGCCGGCGACGAAGTGGCCGGCGACGCCGAAGGCGAGCCCGGTGAGAAGCACCAAACCGTCACCTACCAGTACCTCAACGGCATCAAGGATTACGTCGACTACCTGGTCAAGGTGCGCAAGGCCACACCGGTGGAAGAGGATGTCATCAGCTTCGAGGCCGAAGACCTCAAGCTCGGCATTTCCGCTGAACTCGCCATGCAGTGGACTACCGCCTACTCCGAGGCTGTGCACACCTTTGCGAACACGATTTCCACCACTGAAGGCGGCACCCACGAGGAGGGCTTCCGTGCGGCACTGACCTCGCTGGTCAACCGTTACGCGCGTGACAAGGCCATCCTCAAAGACAAGGACGAGAACCTGTCCGGCGACGACGTGCGTGAAGGCCTGACGGCCGTGATCTCCGTCAAACTCACCAACCCGCAGTTCGAAGGCCAGACCAAGACCAAGCTCGGCAACTCCGAAG
>OBWO01000470.1_pt1 | contig 28330 bp, 19 predicted proteins | sample 1476401 | NCBI WGS metagenome assembly OBWO01 (sample SAMEA2580091, study PRJEB22360) | human gut metagenome | biome: human gut; feature: human-associated habitat; material: faeces | place: Denmark | collected 2008/2010 | reverse complement strand
CGACCGCCATGATGCGCTCGAACGCCGGCTCGCCGCCCTGGAGGGTGGCGTCGGCGCGGTGGCGGTGTCGTCGGGCATGGCCGCGGTGTCATACGCGCTGATGTGCGCGGGGGAGGGCGGTGGCCGCATCATCGCGCCGACGAACCTGTATGGGGCGTCAGTCGATGCGCTCGGCGACTTCCTGCCGCAGTTCGGCATCCACGCTGATTTCGTCAAGGACATCAACGACCTGCATGAGATCGAGTCTCTGATCGGTCCCGCGACCCGTGCCATCTTCGCCGAGACGGTCGCCAACCCGAACACCGCCATCACCGATATCCGTCCGCTGGCCGATCTGGCGCACCGGCACGGACTGGCGCTGATTCTCGACAACACCGTGCCGACGCCGTACCTGCTGCGCCCGATCGAATTCGGCGCCGACATCGTTGTGCATTCGACCACCAAGGGCATCACCGGGCATGGCAACGCCATCGGCGGCGTGATCGTCGACGCCGGACGGTTCGACTGGGCGAACGGCCGTTTCCTGCAATTCACGCGGCCTGAGCAGGTCATCGCCGACATCGACGGCAACCGGCGCAGCTTCTCCGGGGCGTTTGGCTCCGAAGCGTTCATCAGGCGCATCCGCGTCAAATACCTGCGCACGTTCGGTGCCGTGCAAAGCCCGTTCAACGCATACCTGCAGCTGATCGGACTGGAGACGCTGCCGCAGCGGGTCGCCCGCCAGGTCGAAACGGCGACGGCCATCGCCGGGCACCTCGAACACACGCCGCATGTCGTGTCGGTGAATTATTCAGGGTTGCCGGACTCGCCGTATCATGCGCTCGCCGGGAAATACTTCCCCCGAGGCGTCGGCCAGATCCTCTCGTTCAAGGTGGAAGGCGGCGCGGACCGTGTGCGTCGCATCCTCGACGGCGTGAAGCTGTTCTCATACGTGCCAAATATCGGCGACGCAAGGTCGCTGATCGTCGACCCCGCGAACATCACTCACCGCGAGGTGCCGGAATCGTATCGCAAGGCCGCCGGTGTGAGCGACGATCTGATTCGTCTGTCCATCGGTCTTGAGGACGCGGGAGACCTGATGGCCGACCTTGACCGGGCCATAGCCGGCGCATACGGGGAGTAGACGCGGGCATGCCGCCGTCCCGTACGGTGAGACGAAGAAGGGCCACACGGCGAACAACTCTTGAATTTTATGTGAGCTTTCACTGAAAGCCCGTCGTTTTCGGATAGGATGGAATAGACATCGCGCCCGAAGTAGGGTGTGGCAACACCAGGCAAGGAGGAATGATGGGTGTTCTGGTGGGAATGACGGGTGCTCTGATCATGTTGGGCGTCATCGTCGTCATCGTCCTCGCCGTGCTGTGCGCCTCGATTTTCATCGTGCCGCAACAGCAGGCATACATCATCGAACGGTTCGGCAAATACAATAAGGTCCAGTTCGCCGGCATCCACGCCAAGATCCCGTTCGTCGACCGCATCTCGACGAAGACGAACATGCGAGTCTCCCAGCTGAACGTGCAGCTGGAAACCAAGACGCTCGACAACGTGTTCGTCACGGTCGTCGCTTCGACGCAGTTCCGTGTCAATCCTGAGAACGTCGCCACCGCATACTATGAGCTGCGCGATCCCGCCGGACAGCTCAGAAGCTACATGGAGGACGCGCTGCGTTCCGCGATCCCGGCGCTCAGCCTCGATGACGCCTTCGCCCGCAAGGACGACGTCGCCTTCGACGTGCAGAAGACGGTCGGCGCCGAGATGGCGCGCTTCGGCTTCACCGTCGTCAAGACGCTGATCACCGCCATTGACCCGAGCCCGCAGGTCAAGAGCGCGATGGACTCCATCAACGCCGCGCAGCGTGAGAAGGAGGCCACCCGCCAGCGTGCCGAGGCGCAGCGCATCCAGATCGAGACGCAGGCCGCTGCGGACGCCGAGAAGACCCGACTCCAGGGTGAGGGCCAGGCCAACTACCGTCGTGAGATCGCAAACGGCATCGTCGACCAGATCAAGAGCCTGCAGGCCGTGGGCATGGACATCAACGACGTCAACAACGTCGTGCTGTTCAACCAGTACCTTGATGTGATGCGCTCGCTGTCCGAGTCGAACAACGCCAAGACCGTCGTGCTGCCCGCCTCCACGCCCGGCGGCTACGAGGATCTCTACCAACAGGTCACCAAGGCCATGCTCACCACAAACGAAGCCAAGTAACAAGTCCTACTCATCGATAAAGCCCCTCATCGCGAGGGGCTTTTCCATTATGCCCCCGTTGACGGGCTGAGCCGTCAAGCAAACAGCGGTGCGGTTTGTAGGCGAAGAGCGAACGACAGCGAGCCAGCGGAACAGTCATGCCTAGCCCGTCCATAATTGCAGGGCCCGAAGGGCTGTCGGCGGAGACGACTGGAGCACTGTAACGCCCCCGCTGGCGGGGCTGTCGGCTGAGCCGACTGGGGGTGGTCACCACCCACCGGCGCTGCGCGTCACCTCCCGCCAGCGGGAGGTGCGCCGTGTCCCGCTACCGCACTCTCGGCGTATGGCTGACTGCCGAAATCAGTATCTTCTTCAAGCCGTCATACGGCGGATACACCAACGAAAGCGTATCCGGCACCGCGGGCTTGCCGACCACGGTCTTGACATGACTGAACTCCAGGAACCCGGCCTTGCCGTGATATGAGCCCATGCCCGAAGCTCCCACGCCGCCGAACGGCAGCCGACTGGAGATCAGATGGCCAAGCGGCAGGTTGAATCCCAGTGCTCCGCAACTGACTTCGCGCTCGAACATCCGCCGTACCCTCTTGCTGCCCGTGAACGCGTAGGCCGACAGCGGGCGTGGCCGGGCGTTGATGAATTCCACTGCGGCCTTCGCGTCGGCGACTTCCAGAATGGGCAGAATCGGGCCGAATATCTCCTCCTGCATCACCAGCGCATCGGGTTTGACGCCCAATAGCACGGTCGGTGCGATGTAGAGGTCATCGCGTCTGGTATTGCCCCCGCATACCGTGCGTCTGGTGGCGGGGTTCTTCGGATCGGGCAGCAGCGCAGTCAGCCGGTCGAAATGCCGGGTGTTGATGATGCGTCCGAAACTGTCGGAATGTTGCGGGTCTGAGCCGAAGAACCGCGTGACGGCCTTGGCGATCTTTCCTGCCAGCGGCTCGATGACGTCGGACGTTGCGAGCACATAGTCGGGTGCCACGCAGGTCTGCCCGGCGTTGATGAACCGCCCCCAGGCGATGCGCCGCGCGGCGACGTCGAGGTTCGCGGTACGGTCGACGAACACCGGCGACTTGCCTCCGAGCTCCAAAGTGACCGGTGTGAGATGCTTCGCGGCGGCGGCCATGACTATCGAACCGACTTTTCCTCCGCCGGTGTAGAAGATGTGATTGAACGGCTGCTCCAGCAGCTTTGTCGTCTCCTGCGGTCCTCCCTGAACCACGCGGAACGCCTGCGGGTCCATGTACCGTGCGATGAGGTCCGCCATCACGCCGCTGGTGTGCGGAGACAGCTCCGATGGTTTCATGCACACGCAATTGCCTGCGGCGATCGCGTCCGCCATAGGCTCGAAACTGAGCAGCACCGGATAGTTCCACGGCGAGATGATGAGCGCCACGCCTTTCGGCTCGGCGACTGTCCAGCCGACTGCGGGCTGCAGCAGGTAATGCATCGGCTTGGGATGCCGCGCCGCCCACCTGCCGAGGCGTGGCTTGATGAAGCGAATCTCATCGAGCACCAGCCCGATTTCCATCAGCGCGGTCTCCGCGGCGGGTTTGCCCAGGTCGGCGCGTACCGCACGGGCGATGACGGTGGCATTCTGCCTCAGCATTCGGGCCATCGCGTCGAGTTGCGCCTTTCGCCAGCACAGTGGCCGGGTGACTCCTGAGCGGAAGGTCGCGTCCAGTTGCGCGAACGCCCGTTGCCGGGCGGCCGCCTGCTTCGTCGTGGTCGCCGTTTCCTTTGTAGTCATCGTCGTCCTCCTGTTTGCATGGTAGCCGAAGAATCCGCGGAACGTAATCGACGATTTCCGCCCTGACGTCGTATTGGAGTTGCATGCTGGCTCCTGCTGGCGGGAGCTGTCGGCGGAGCCGACTGAGGGTGGTCTGGGTCTTTAGGTGGCGATTGTGCCCTTAAGCGCAATCGTTCTCGATGATCGTGCCCGACATATGATGAATGCACCGAACCGGCACATCGCAACTGATCGGTGACGGCTTGGATGGCATAAGATGGGCGCCATGAAGGATTTTCTGATGCGATGGCTGGTGCTGACGGTTGCGGCCGCGGTGATGGTGGTGCTTCTGCCCGGCATGACCGCGGTGGGGCAGCCTCCGATTTTGGGAATCGCAGTGTTCGCGCTGTTCATGGCGCTGATCAACGCCTCGATCAAGCCGGTGACGCAGCTGATCGCGCTGCCGTTTTCGATTCTCACGTTCGGGCTGCTGTATCTGGTCATCAACTGGCTGTTCATGCGGCTCGCCTCATGGTTGGCAATCAGTCTGTTCGGTGTTGGCGTGCTGGTGCACGGGTTCTGGTGGGCGGTGCTCGGCTCTCTCATCATGTCCATTGTCTCGGGGATCGTCGGCAGCATCGTGCGCGATTGAGCGTCGGCGTACATCCGGCATGATGGTCGGATTTCGGGCCTCGCATGATTGCCTGGCCGCGAGCCGACGGCGTTCGCGGACACTCCGGTTCCGTCGGCCACACACCGTGCTAGGATATGCACCGAAGTCAAGGCGATGATCCGTTATCAGCGGGGAGTCTTCGGAAGAAAAGCTTCATGACGGTCGATCGAACGTCGACGGCACGAAGCTGAGTAGAACCGACGGGATCGGCCCGTCACAGCCGAACACAAGCGGTCGCGAGTTTTCGCCGTCTTAGGATGGCTGGATGCGAGCGACAAGCGAGGTGGTACCGCGGTGGCGGTCGGCAGCCTGAGGGCATGCCGCCGATCATCGTCCTCGTAGGCGGGAATGGCCATGACGGCCGTTCCGGGTGGAACAAGGGTTCCGGCCGCGAGGACATCGCCGGCGCATATATGCCGCCGGTGTGGCGAACGGCCGTCTCAATCCCTGTTCTTCCCGTGAATGGTTCGCTATAGCCAGCTCCCGTAGGACCAGTGCAATGCGACATCGAGGAGAGCAATGGTGAGCGAAACCACCAATTCCCACGTGTATCCCAAGGCGAACGAGGGCGGCGAGACCGCCAGCGTCGCGCCGAACCCGAGTTTCCCCAACATGGAGGAAACCGTCCTGAAGTATTGGGACAAGGACGACACCTTCAACAAGTCCGTTGAACGCAACCCTTCCGGCGACCATAGCCAGAACGAGTTCGTGTTCTTCGACGGCCCGCCGTTCGCGAACGGCCTGCCGCACTACGGCCACCTGCTGACCGGTTACGCGAAGGACGTGATCCCGCGCTACCAGACCATGAAGGGCCGCAAGGTCAACCGCGTGTTCGGCTGGGACACGCACGGTCTGCCCGCCGAGCTGGAGGCGCAGAAGGAGCTCGGCATCGACTCGGTCGACCAGATCGAGAAGATGGGCATCGACAAGTTCAATGACGCCTGCCGCGCCTCCGTGCTGAAGTACACGCACGAATGGCAGGATTACGTGCATCGTCAGGCCCGCTGGGTCGACTTCGAGCACGGGTACAAGACGCTGAACATCCCGTACATGGAGTCGGTGATGTGGGCGTTCAAGCAGCTGTACGAGAAGGGTCTGGCGTACCAGGGCTACCGCGTGCTGCCGTACTGCCCGAAGGATCAGACGCCGCTTTCGGCGCACGAGCTGCGCATGGACGCCGACGTGTATCAGGATCGTCAGGACACCACCGTGTCGGTGGCCGTGAAGCTGCGCGACGAGGAGGACGCCTACGCGGTCTTCTGGACCACCACGCCGTGGACCGTGCCCACCAACTTCGCGATCGTCGTCGGCGCTGACATCGACTATGTCGAGGTGCGCCCGACGCAGGGCAAGTACGCCGGCAAGAAGTTCTACTTCGGCAAGCCCCTGCTCTCCAAGTACGAGAAGGAGCTCGGCGAGGATTACGAGGTCGTGCGCGAGCTCAAGGGCTCCGAGATGGCCGGTTGGCGTTACTGGCCGGTGTTCCCGTACTTCGCTGGCGACAAAGCCGAGTCTGAGGGCAACGTGCCGGGGCCCGAAGGCTACCAAATCTTTACCGCGGACTACGTAGACACCGTCGAGGGTACCGGCCTGGTTCACCAGGCTCCCTATGGTGAGGACGATATGAACACGCTGAACGCGCACGGCATCAAGAGCACTGACGTGCTCGACGCCGGCTGCCGCTTCACCGCGCAGTGCCCCGATTACGAGGGTATGTACGTGTTCGACGCGAACAAGCCGATCCTGCGCAACCTGCGCAACGGAGACGGCCCGCTGGCCGAGATCCCGGCCGAGCATCGCGCGATCCTGTTCCAGGAGAAGAGCTATGTGCACTCCTACCCGCATTGCTGGCGTTGCGCCACGCCGCTGATCTACAAGCCTGTGAGCTCCTGGTTCGTGTCGGTGACGAAGATCAAGCCGCGCCTGTTGGAGCTCAACCAGCAGATCAACTGGATTCCTGAGAATGTCAAGGATGGTCAGTTCGGTAAGTGGCTCGCCAACGCGCGCGACTGGTCGATCTCCCGCAACCGCTTCTGGGGTTCGCCGATCCCGGTGTGGGTGAGCGATGACCCGAAGTACCCGCGCGTCGACGTGTACGGTTCGTTGGAGGAGCTCAAGGCCGACTTCGGCGACTACCCGCGCGACAAGGACGGCAACGTCAACATGCACCGTCCGTGGATCGACAACCTCACGCGCGTCAACCCGGACGACCCGACCGGCAAGAGCCACATGCACCGTATCAGCGACGTGCTCGACTGCTGGTTCGAATCCGGTTCGATGTCGTTCGCGCAGTTCCACTACCCGTTCGAGAACAAGGAGAAGTTCGAGCAGCACTTCCCGGCCGATTACATTGTCGAATACATCGGCCAGACTCGCGGCTGGTTCTACCTGCTGCACGTGATGGCCACCGCGCTGTTCGACCGTCCGGCGTTCAAGAACGTGATCTGCCACGGCATCGTGCTCGGTTCCGACGGCCAGAAGATGTCGAAGCACCTGCGCAACTACCCGGACGTGAACGGCGTGTTCGACAAGTACGGTTCCGACGCCATGCGCTGGTTCCTCATGTCTTCGCCGATCCTGCGTGGCGGCAACCTGATCGTCACCGCCGAAGGCATCCGCGACACCGTGCGCCAGGTCATGCTGCCGGTGTGGAGCTCCTACTACTTCTTCACGCTGTATGCGAACGCGGCCAATGGCGGGGCCGGCTTCGACGCCCGTCAGCTGCGCGCGGATGAGGTGGCGGGTCTGCCCGAGATGGACCGTTACCTGCTGGCCCGCACCCGCAGGCTCGTAGAGCGTGTAGAGAAGTCGCTCGACGAGTTCGCGATTTCTGACGCGTGCGATGCGGCAAGTGACTTCATCGACGTGCTCACCAACTGGTACATCCGCAACACCCGTGACCGCTTCTGGAAGGAGGACGCGAACGCGTTCAACACGCTGTACACCGTGCTTGAGGTGTTCATGCGCGTTCTCGCGCCGCTCGCCCCGATGGACTCCGAATCCGTGTGGCGTGGCCTGACCGGCGGTGAATCCGTGCATCTGGCCGATTGGCCGTACGTCTCGGACGAGAAGACCGGTGAGGCGACCGAGCTTGGCCGTGTGCTGGTCGACGACCCGGCACTGGTGGACGCGATGGAGAAGGTGCGTGAGATCGTCTCCGGCACTCTGTCGTTGCGCAAGGCCGCCCAGATCCGTGTGCGCCAGCCGCTCGCCAAGCTCACCGTCGTGGTCGAGGATGTGGACGCCGTCAAGGCGTACGACGAAATTCTCAAGTCAGAGCTTAATATAAAGGATATTGAGTTCTGCACGATGGAGGATGCCGGTTCGCAGGGGCTGAAGATCGTGCACGAGCTGAAGGTCAACGCCCGCGCCGCCGGCCCGCGCCTCGGCAAGCAGGTCCAGTTCGCCATCAAGGCGTCCAAGACCGGTGCCTGGCACGTCGATGCCGCGACCGGTGCTCCGGTCGTCGAGACGCCGAACGGCGAGGTTGCGCTGGAGGCTGGCGAATACGAGCTAATCAACCGCGTGGAGGAGGAGAACGCCGCCGAGGTCGACGCTTCCGTGTCGGCCGCTCTGCCCACCGGCGGTTTCGTGATCCTCGATACCGTGCTGACCGCCGACCTGGAGGCCGAGGGCTACGCCCGCGACGTGATTCGCGCCGTGCAGGACGCCCGCAAGGCCGCCGACCTGGACATCGCCGATCGCATCGCCCTGGTGCTGACCGTGCCGTCCGCCAATGTGGCCGATGTCGAGCGGTTCCGCGATCTGATCGCCCATGAGACGCTGGCCACCTCCTTCGCGGTGAAGGAAGGCGCCGAACTGGGTGTGGAGGTCGTCAAGGCGTGACGCCGTGGTGAGCCGACCGCGCCCGCTGCGTGACGCACGGGCGCGTGGAATGCATGAAGTGGTCCTGCCGTTCAACGGCGGGACCACTTTTGTTGTTCCGCGGTATGCTTGCGTTACCGGGCGATTGACGAGGTGATGATAATGTGTGCGACGTACTATGCGAGAACCAGCGATCATGGGTATGAGACCAACGACAAACCCAAGCCTCCGCTGTTGGCGACCGGCGTGAACGTGACCGCGATATCGGTCGCGGTCATGGCGCTCGCCAGCGCTGCGACGGTGCTGCTGACCATCAAGCGCCGTAGGGGCTGAACATGACCGGTGCCGGAGAGTCCAATGCTCTCCGGCACCGTCATATGTCGAACTCCTGCATAGGGTACCTTAAATCAGCCTGATCTGATAGACTGTCTGCGGGAATCTGAACACTTGGCGGAACGATATCGTGCCTCCGGGGCAAAGATTCCGGCAAGAAGTACAAGAATGTTCAAAATCATAGAGGATTGAAATATGCTACACACAGCATCAAGAGGATGCTCGCGTTCGTGGCTGCGCAGACTCACCGCATTGATAGCGGTCTCGGTGCTCGCGTTCGTGGCATTGCCGAACGTCGCGGTGGCGGCGGATCCGATGGAATACCTCGATGTGTCGTTCGGCGGCACGTTCGCTGCAGACACCTACACCACAGGTGGCGACGAGGTGGCGAAGGGCTCCGTGACCAAGCACGGCAGCATACCGACCAAGCTTGACGGCGGCGGCATCACCCTCGCTGGCGGCACCAACGGCGTGACATTCACCTCGAACGCGAGCTTCAGCGCGAGCGGGAAGGTGAACAAGGGATTCCGCGCCGAAATGGAATACCGTACGACGCAGACGCCCAGCAACCTCGCCACATTGTTCTCCGCCATGGGCAACATCTTCGTGCGGGCGAACGGCAGCAACCTCGAATACGGCTTCTCCACGAACCCTTCCGGCAGTACATGGAACGACTACACAAAGTCCGTGACGCTGCCTTCCAACAATGTGAAGCACATCATCCAGCTGACATATCTGCCGGGAGCCGACGGCACTGCCTCGACGTTGCAGTTGTCGGTGGATGGCGTGGCCGGCGAGACCGCCACCTCCGCGGCCGGTGAGCTCGCGGCCGTCAGCGATTCCGTCACGAACAAGTTCGGGATCGGCTACGAGGTGAACCCCGCTTCCGGCGCGGCGAGCCGCGGTCTTGCCGGTGACGTGTTCCGCGCGCGTGTCGCCGATTCGAACGCCCCGTGGGAGATTCTTGACGCATCCCAGCTACTGCATGTCGATTTCAACGGCACGTTCAGCGGCACCTCATATACCGCGGCGAGCGGCGAGCAGATGCTGGGCTCGCTGGTGTCGCGCTCAGCCAATCCGTCCATCTCGAACTCCGCCGTCACGCTGGGCGGCGGCACGGCCGGATTCGATTTCACGCCCACGGATTTCACCCTCGGTGACAACGAGGCCATCACCACGCCGCTGGTCGCGGAGCTGCGCTTCACCCCGACGCAGACCGGCGACAACCAGACCCTGTTCGGCGCGGGCGGCAACCTGTTCCTGCGCTACGAGTCGAACAAGCTTGTGTTCGGCGCCTCCACCAAGTCCGGCAATAATTGGACCGACCACAAGATCGAGTCCGCGGCCGCCACGGGTGCGGAGCACGTCGTGTCGGTGGCGTACGTGCCCAATGAGGCCGGCACCGGCGCGAAGCTCGTCATGCGCGTGGATGGCGGCGACGCCCAGACCAAGGACATCACCGGTCTGGCTTACCTGAATTCGGGCATCAAGGGCAAGGTCGGCTTCGGCAACGAAGTGCATTCCGCCGCGCTCAGCCGCGGCTTCGTCGGCTCGCTGAGCGAGATCCGCCTGGCCAAAACCTCCGCGAACTTTACCACCAACGAATTCAAGCTGGTCTACTCTCAGGTCAGCTGCGACACGTCGGGCATCAAGGAGGCGAATACCTTCGACGTGAAGCCCGCCGAGTGCGAGGCCGCGCTTAAGACCAAGCTGTCCAAGCTGCGTCCGACCGAAGGGCAGGCCGACTACATCGACTGGGGTCAGATCGGATTCCTCCATTACGGCATCAACACGTACTACAACCAGGAGTGGGGTCACGGTAACGAGGATCCCTCCCGCATCGACCCGACCGGCCTCGACACCGACCAGTGGGCGAAGTCCTTCGCCGACGGTGGCTTCAAGATGATCATGGTGACGGTCAAGCACCATGACGGTTTCGAGCTGTACGACTCGCGGTACAACACCGAGCACGACTGGGCAAACACCGCCGTCGCCAAGCGCACGGGGGAGAAGGACCTGTTCCGCAAGATTGTCGCCTCGGCGAAGAAGTACGGCCTGAAGGTCGGCATCTACTATTCGCCGGCCGATTCCTACATGGAGAGGAAGGGCGTCTGGGGCAACAACTCCGCACGCGTCGAGCGCACGATCCCCACGCTGGTGGAGAACGACGACCGCGCCGGCAAGGTGGCTTCCGGCAAACTGCCCACGTTCAAGTACAAGGCCACGGATTACGGCGCCTACATGCTCAACCAGCTCTATGAGCTGCTGACTGAGTACGGCGACATCTCCGAGGTCTGGTTCGACGGTGCCCAAGGCAACACCGCAGGCACTGAGCATTACGACTATGGCGTGTTCTATGAGATGATCCGCCGGCTTCAGCCCCAGGCAATTCAGGCCAACGCCGCATACGATGCCCGATGGGTGGGCAACGAGGACGGCTGGGCCCGTCAGACCGAGTGGAGCCCGCAGGCGGCATACAACGACGGCGTGGACAAGGTGTCGCTCAAGCCTAGCCAGATGGCCCCCGACGGTACGCTTGGCACCATGTCGAGCGTGCTGTCCGAGATCCGCAGCGGCGCCGCCAACCAGCTGCACTGGTATCCGGCCGAAGTCGACGCCAAGAACCGGCCCGGATGGTTCTACCATGCCAACCAATCGCCGGCGTCCGTAGCCGAAGTCGTGAAGTACTACGAGCAGTCCACGGGACGCAACTCGCAGTATCTGCTGAACGTCCCACCGTCCGATACCGGCAAGCTCGCCGATGCGGATGCCGCGGGACTTAAGGGGCTGGGCGAGGAGCTCGCCCGACGCTACGGCACCGATCTTGCCCTGGGCAAGAGCGCGACCGTCGCCGCGTCCGCGAACGGCACCGCGGTAGCGGCCCCGAAGCTGACCGACGGTTCGAAGCTCTCCTCCGACGAGGCCGTGGGCAATACGCCGACGTACACCATCGATCTGGGCAGCGCTGTCGCCGTGGATGCAGTGAAGATCTCCGAGGACGTGCGCAATGCCGGCCAGCAGATCGAAAGCGCCACCCTGCAGGGACGAGTCAATGGAACATGGACGAATCTGGCGACTATGACGACGGTCGGGCAGCAGCGCGACCTTCGCTTCACGTCCCAGAACATCGATGCCATCCGTCTGGTGGTCAACTCCTCCCGCGGTCCGGTGCGTCTGAGCCGTCTTGAGGTGTTCCACACCGAATCCGAGATTCAGACCGGCGCCCGCGCCTACTACATCGACCCGACGGCGCAGACCGCGGGAGATGGATTCACGAAGGACAAGCCCATGACGTCGATCGAGCAGCTGCACGATGTGACCGTCGCGCCAGGCTCCGTGATCTTCGTCAAGGCGGGCACCGAGCTGACCGGGGACTTCGCCGTCTTCGGCTACGGCACCAAGGACGAGCCCATCACCGTGACGACATACGGCAAAAGCGACAAAGCCACCACCGCGAGCTTCGACGGCATGACCGCCGGGCTGACGCTGAAGCAGGCGCTGAAGGCACTCGGCAAGGACGACGCCGGCTGGGTCGTGGCCGATTCCGCCACTGCACCGGCCTCCCGCGTGTATGTCCCGCAGGATGAGATCAGCGTGCACGCCCAGTCGTCGCAGAACTCCGGCGCAGAGGCGGCGAGGGCGCTCGACGGCGACTCGTCGACGAGCTGGCACTCCCAGTACAGCCCGACCACCGCGTCTGCCCCGCATTGGGTGACTCTCGATCTCGGCAAATCGCGTGAGAACGTCGCCTACTTCGACTACCTCGCCCGTATCGACGGCAACAATAACGGTGCCGCCAAGGATTACGAGGTGTATGTCTCCGACGATCCCAACGATTTTGGAGCCCCTGTGGCCTCGGGCACGTTGAAGAACGTCGCCTACACGCAGCGCATCAAGCTGACCCCCAAGAACGGACGGTACGTCAAGTTTGTCATCAAGACCGATTATTCCGGATCGAACTTCGGCTCCGCGGCGGAAATGAATGTCGAGTTGCTGCCCACGGCCGTAGAGGAGGACAAGGTCGCCACCCCGCAGAAGCCGACAGTGGACGATGATGCCGATACATACACCATCCCCGACATCGAGGGAGTCGTGTACAAGGTCGACGGCAAGGTGTTGGCCGCTGGTTCCGTAGTGAACGTGGGCGATGAGAACGTGACCGTCACGGTCACCGCCGAGCCCGCCGACGGATACCGCTTCCCGGATGGTGTGACGTCCCCAGTCACGTATGAGCTGACGTTCACCAAGAAGGGGGGCGAGAAGCCTCCGACCGAAGTCAACAAGGACAAGCTGCACGCCACGATCACCAAGGCTCAGGCGATCGACCGTTCCGCCTATACGGACGAGTCGCTCAAGGTGCTTGATGACAAGCTCGCCGCAGCGCTCAAGGTCTATGACGACGACAAGGTGAGCCAGGATGATGTCGATGCCGCCGAGGCGGCTCTGTCTGCGGCGATCGACGCGCTGAAGACCAAGCCGACGACCCCCGGCGGTGAAGGTGAGAAGCCTGGTGAAGGCAACAAGCCCGGCGACGGCAAGAAGCCCGGCGACGTGATCGCAAAGACCGGCGCCTCCACAATGGGCGTTGTCTTCGCTGCACTTGCGATGGTAGCGGGTGCGGTCGTGACGCTTGAAGCCAAGCGTAAGTCCAACCGGTAACATCGGTTCTCCGACCGTCTGATGCGCCGGCCCGTCTCCTAGAAAAGACGGGCCGGCGCATCGTCATTTTTATCACCGGCGTCGCGGCAATATTCCGTGCGCCTACAATGTCGATATATGCCCGTCAACAAGGGGAGCGGCGATGGCACGATGTCGGCCGTGCGCTGAGCGTGCGCGGCTCCACGGTGCTGGTGGTCGGCACCGGGGACATCGGCTCGCATTTCGCCAGCATATGCAAGGCCATGGGCGCGAACACGCTGGGAGTGCGTCGTGACCCGACCCGCACGGCGGAAGGCATCGACCGGATGTATCGCATTGGAGAACGTAAGGCGTTATGTAGCCGGCGAACCTCTGACGAATCGCCGACGCTGAACGGATAATGACCTCGGTCTCGCCCGTTCGACACCGGCGAGACCGAAGCCATTATCGCTTGAGATTCGTCGTCTAGGATTCCAGGTCGCGCACCGACCCGCGTTCCACCAGCTCCGCGGGAACCACGGTCTTCACGCCCGAAGGCACTCGAAGGCCCTCGCACAGACGCTTGGTCATGAAGAACGCCTCGCGTCCGATGTCGTTGAATTTCATGCGCATGGTGGTCAGCGACAGCCGTGGAATCGTCCCGCTCAGCGAATCGTCCACTCCGACGATGCTGACGTCTTCCGGCACGCGTTTGCCGGCGGCCTGCAATCCGAGCATCGCGCCATACGCCATCTGGTCGTTGGCCGCATAGATCGCGGTGCAATCGGGGTCGTGAGCCAGCGCGAGTCCGGCCTGATATCCGCTGTCCGCCTCCCAGTCGCCCATATAGGTCGGAGGGATGCGCAGCCCCAGTTGGTCGAGCGTGTCGTGCCACCCCTGCGCGCGGCTTTCCGCGGCTCGCGATGAGGACGGCCCGGCGATGTGGTAGACGGTCTTGTGCCCCTTGCTGAGCAGATAGTCCACGACGGCGGCTGAGCAGCCGTACTGGTCGGCATCGATGGTGGGGCAGTAGTTCGCGGGATCCTCGGAGATGATAACGACCGGCAGCTCCTTGGGCGGGCGGAACTCCGAGAAGTCCGTCACGTGCTCCTCCATGACGGCGATGACACCGTCCACGGGAAGCTGCTTCATACGCTCGATGGCGGCATGCAGGGTGCGTTCCCGATTGCGTCCGAAGGACTGCATCGTGATGGCGTAACCATTGCTGTTCGCCGCGTCGGCGATGCCGCCGAGGATACGCGCGTTGCCATAGGTGAGCATGTTGAACAGCACGACGCCGACATCCTTGAACTTGCCGTGCTTAAGCGCCCTGGCCGCATAGTTGGGCCGGTAACCCAGCTTGGCCATGGCGGCTTCCACACGCTGCCGTGTTTCCGGCCGGACGGCATTGCTTCCGTTGGCGACTCGTGAGACCGTCTGGGGCGACACGCTGGCGGCTTTCGCCACGTCCTGCATGGAAGCGGGTTGCGAATGATCCATGGTTCCTGCTTGTTTTTTTTTCTTGGCATTTCTATGTTTTGGTTACCATCAGTATAGACCATTTCCTGATGACTTGCCGTACCCTCAAGTGGACAATTCCAACAATATTGATATTATGGTAACGCAAACATTTATAGAGGGTGCATTTCGCGGAACAAGTTCAATGAGCTGTTGCGTTGTGGCAAGTTCTGTGCGGTGTGCTTCGCTTCGAGTCCTTCGAAGGAGAGGGGCATGACATCGGTGAGTGTGTCGCCTTTGGCTCGTGTGAATAAGCACAAGCGGGATTGGCGTGGTTGGAAGTTCATGTGGCCGTTCGCGTTGGTGTTCGTGTTCATCGTGCCGATCTTCGCGGTCTGCTGCCTGTTCCCGTTCGTCTCCATGCTCATCAACGCGACGAAGACCCAATCGGACTTCACGGGCGCGTTCGGCCTGGGCTTTGGCAAGACGTTCGCGCTGTGGGACAACATCGTGACGGTGTTCACCTATGACGACGGCATCTTCGCGCGCTGGCTGGTCAACACGCTGATCTACGTGGTGGTGGGCGCGGGCAGCGCGACCCTGCTGGCGATCATGGGCGGCTACGCTTTGACGAAGTTCCGCTTCCCGGACCGCAAGGCCGTGTCCGCGGTGATCATCGGCTCGATCTCGGTGCCGGGCATCGCGCTGGCGGCCCTGTTCACGATCGTTGCCACGTGGAACGACTGCTTTCTGCCGCTGATCATGTTGAAGGACTCGGACTGGTTCCCGCTGACCATCGGTCTGAACCAGTGGAAGGACCAAGCGTCCACTGCGGGCGGCCAAGCCATCCAGAACCTGGTCATCACGGTCTCGCTGATCACGATCATCCCGCTGGTCATCGCGTTCCTGTGCCTGCAGAAGTACTGGCAGTCCGGCCTCGCCGCCGGCGCCATCAAGGAGTGATCTCGCGGGAGGGCCAGTGTCCGCTTGCAGCATGCGTCACGTTCGTCTGACGGTCTTGACGTGCGCCTAGCGGCTGGCTCTCCATACGGAACATGTATATGATATGGAGGGACGCTCACCGTGTGCGATGCGGGCTGGCGCGATATGGCACCAGCCCGCTCGCATGTCACAGTTGATTTTTCGTCGATGCGACGGTTCGGCCGGGGGCGTCAGACAATGAACAAGTAATGGAGCGGAACATGAGTAAACGCAGAAAGCACAGTTGGCCGCAGCCGCTGAAGGGCGCCGAATCCCGTCTCTGGTATGGCGGTGATTACAATCCCGACCAATGGCCGGAGGAGGTCTGGGACGATGATATCCGTCTGATGAAGAAGGCCGGCGTCAACCTTGTATCAGTCGGCATCTTCTCATGGGCGAAGATCGAGCCGGAGGAAGGCAAGTACGATTTCGACTGGCTGGACCGTGCCATCGATAAGCTCGGCAAGGCGGGCATCGCTGTAGACCTCGCCTCCGCCACCGCCTCCCCGCCGATGTGGCTGACCCAGGCCCATCCGGAGGTGCTGTGGAAGGACGAGCGCGGCGACACCGTGTGGCCGGGCGCCCGTGAGCATTGGCGTCCGACGAGCCCTGTGTTCCGCGAGTACGCGCTGAACCTGTGCCGTCGTATGGCCGAGCACTATAAGGGCAACCCATACGTGGTGGCCTGGCACGTGAGCAACGAATACGGCTGCCACAACCGCTTCGACTACTCGGACGACGCCATGCGCGCCTTCCAGAAGTGGTGCAAGAAGCGCTACAAGACCATCGACGCGGTGAACGAGGCCTGGGGAACAGCGTTCTGGGCCCAGCACATGAACGATTTCTCCGAGATCATCCCGCCTCGCTACATCGGTGACGGCAACTTCATGAACCCGGGCAAGCTGCTCGACTACAAGCGGTTCAGCTCCGACGCGCTCAAGGAGCTCTACATCGCCGAACGTGACGTGCTGGAGTCCATCACGCCGGGTCTGCCGCTGACCACCAATTTCATGGTGTCCGCCGGCGGCTCGATGCTTGACTATGACGACTGGGGTGCGGAGGTCGATTTCGTCTCCAACGACCACTACTTCACGCCGGGCGAGGACCATTTCGACGAGGTTGCGTACGCCGCGTCGCTGATGGACGGCATTTCACGCAAGGAACCGTGGTTCCAGATGGAGCATTCCACCTCCGCGGTGAATTGGCGTCCGATCAACTACCGTGCGGAGCCGGGCTCGGTCGTGCGCGACTCCCTCGCGCAGGTCGCCATGGGCGCCGACGCCATCTGCTACTTCCAGTGGCGACAGTCCAAGGCCGGCGCGGAGAAGTGGCACTCCTCGATGGTGCCGCATGCGGGCGAGGATTCGCAGATCTTCCGTGATGTGTGCGAGCTGGGCGCCGATCTGGGACGTCTGTCCGACGAGGGTCTGATGGGCACCAAGACGGTCAAGTCCAAGGTCGCCGTCGTGTTCGACTACGAGTCCCAGTGGGCCACCGAGTACACCGCGAACCCGACCCAGCAGGTCGATCATTGGACCGAGCCGTTGGATTGGTTCCGCGCGCTTGCCGACAACGGCATCACCGCCGACGTGGTTCCGGTGCGGTCCGATTGGGATTCCTACGAGATTGCCGTGCTGCCGTGCGTGTATTTGCTGTCCGAAGAGACGAGCCGCAGGGTTCGGGAGTTCGTGGCGAACGGCGGCAAGTTGTTCGTGACGTACTACACCGGATTGAGCGACGAGAACGACCACATCTGGCTTGGCGGCTACCCGGGCTCGATTCGTGACGTCGTCGGCGTGCGCGTCGAAGAGTTCGCCCCGATGGGCAACGACATGCCGGGCGCATTGGATCACCTCGACCTGGACAATGGCACGGTGGCGCATGACTTTGCCGACGTGATCACGTCCACGGCCGACACGTCCACGGTACTGGCCTCCTATAAGGCGGAACGCTGGACCGGCATGAACGAGGTGCCGGCCATCGTGGCCAACGGGTATGGCGACGGGCGGACCGTATATGTCGGATGCCGTCTGGGCCGTCAGGGGCTTGCGAAGAGCCTGCCGGCGATGCTGGGTTCCATGGGGCTGTCGGACCTCGCCGGTGATGGCCGCGTGCTGCGTGTCGAACGCGCCGACGCCGCGGCGGCGAGCCGCTTCGAGTTCGTGTTCAACCGCACCCATGAACCGGTGACCGTCGACGTTGAAGGGGAGGCCATCGCGGCTTCGCTCGCGCATGTCGACGACGGGCGGGCCACCATCGATCCGACGGGTGTTGTCGTGCTCAGGCGATAATCGTTGGAAACACTGGGCTGTAAGGGCTTAGGAAAGGCGTATGTTTGCGGTGACACGCGACATACGCCTTATGGGAAAGAAGGCGCTGGCGCTTACCGGGCTGCGGCGATGCTGGTCAGCGTCGCTGCGTGCGGCAACTCAAGCAGCAGCTCCGCTCCGAAGCAGGAAGGCGACGTCAAGGAAATCACCGTGTGGGCTTGGGGCCTACGCTGACTCAGGTGGCCAAGGACTTCAAAAAAGGAGACCGGCATCAATGTCAACCTGGTGAACACCGGCCAGGGCGACAAGACCTGGGACGAGTTCTATCAGGACGCCAAGAAGATTCACACCCTTGGCGACAACTACTACATCACGTCCGACACCGGTGTCGCCGGCTTCTACGACTCGATGACCTGGCTGGCCAGTGCGACGCTGTTCTCCACCGAAGGCGAGACGGTCACCATTAACCTGACTGGCGCCCCGAAGATCAAGGCCCGCGGTATCTTCGGCGACTACCTTGGCAAGTCCTACACCGGCAACCAGAAGCTGAGCGATGGCGTCGCCGCTTTGGGAACAGGCTCTGAAGGACTACGCGAAGGATCAGGGCTACATCGTCAAGTAACCTTCGCAGTCAAACAATCTGGCGTGGTAATGACCGGAATACGGTGACCTTCGGTCATCCCCTCCTCGTGTGAAGGCCCCTCCCCTCATCAGGGAGGGGCCTTCACGTATCTTCACCTGTTGCAGCGCGCGTGTAGACTCTACGATGAGCGAATTCTTCCCGATACATCGAGCACGCTAAGGAGATGACATGACGATATCGGCACGGTTGCGGCGGCTGCGTCTGCGTATCTCGGCGTTGCTCACGATCTGTGCGATGACGCTGGCAGTCGCCTCCTGCGGGCAGCCGGACACGCGCACCGTCATCACCGTCTGGTCGTGGGAACCCAGCATGACGACGCTGATCGCCGATTTCGAGAAGGCTAATCCAGACGTCCGCGTGAAGCTGAACAACATCAGCGGCTACGACCACCTCAACAGCGCTATACAGGACGGGTACGGCACGCCCGACGTGGTGCAGCTCGAATACTATGCCCTGCCGCAGTACGCGGTGAGCGGCCAGCTGATGGACCTCACCGGTCGTGTCGGCAGCTACAGCTCGTTCTTCACCCCAGGCACCTGGGCGTCGGTGCAGCTCGCGCAGCGCACGTACGCGCTACCCATGGATTCCGGGCCTATGGCGTTCTTCTACAACGATGACGCATTCCGCCAGGCCGGTGTCGACGCGACCAAGATCACCACATGGGATGATTATTACGAGGCCGCGAGAAAGCTGAAAAACATCGGCGTGTACATCGCCGCAGACGCCGGTGACGCCAGCTTCTACAATGCGATGATATGGCTCGCGGGCGGTCGGCCTTTCCATACGTCATCCGACGGCAAGACCGTGACCGTCGATCTCAAGGGCGACGCCGGAACCAGGACGTTCACCGAATTCTGGCAGCGCATGATCGACGAGGGACTGGTCAACACCCATCTCAAAGTCTGGTCCGAGGATTGGAAACGTGCGCTGGGTGGCGGGTCGGTCGCCTCCGTGTTCGCCGGAGCCTGGATGCCGTCGCTGCTGCTGGCCGACGTGCCGGGCACATCGGGACTGTGGCGCGTCACGCGCATGCCGACTCAGGACGGCACGGTCACCAATGCCGAGAACGGCGGGGCCCCGCCCGGGGGGCTGCACACCCCCCCTTCGAACGGCCTGGTTCCGTCCGCGCTGGGCGTGCTGCACCCCACACGCAAGCCTGAAGCGGCATTCCGTTTCGTGGATTATGTCTGCCACAACAAATCCGGCATCAAGACCCGCGTCGATGGTGGCGCCTTCCCGGCCGACAATGCGACGTTGAACAGCGGCGAATTCCTCAACAAGACCACCGTCACCAGTGAGCATCACGCCGAGGTGGAGTATTTCGGCGGGCAGCGGTTCAACGAGGTGCTGTCCGAGGCAGCGGAGTCCGTGTCGGTCGGATACCAGTACCTGCCGTTCGAAGTGTACGCGCGCAGCCACTTCCGCAGCGCCACCGCAGACGCATACACGTGGTCGGCGGCCAAGCAGGCATACGACCGGGCCAAGGCGCGCAAGGACGCAGGACTGACCAATGACGATGGCGGTCCGATTACACTGCCGGACCGACCTGGCAAGAAGATCACGCTGATGAGCGGCATCGCCGCATGGCAGCGCGACCTCAAGGAGTACGGCGTCAATCAGGGCTTCACCATCAAATGACCTGCGCCGGCGTGGCCAATGCCGAAGCCGGTCACGCGAACCCGCTGCCTGCCCGCGCGATTCAGCGATGCGAGTTGCGGCTGTGGATCAGCGCCATGCCTTTGAAGATCAGCTCGGGGTCATACACGTCGATCAGCTCCGTGTCATCCTTGAACACGCGGCCCAGGCCGCCGGTCGCCACGACGGTGAACGGCTCGTCCAGCTCCATGCGGAACTGCCGGATCGTGCGTTCGATGCCGCCGAGGAAGTTGTAGTAGAGTCCGGCCTGCATCGCGGTCTTCGTGCCTGTGGCGAGAATGGATTTAGGCTTGGTGATTTCCACCTCGGGCAGCTGGGCCGTCTCGCCCCACAAGGCCGCCGCGGCCGTGCGGATGCCCGTGGTGATCAGGCCGCAGGTGATCACGCCCTCGTCATTGACGTAGTTGAACGTCGTGGCGGTGCCGAAATCGGCGACCAGCACCGGACCGCCGTACGTGTAATACGCGCCCACGCAGTCGGCGAGGCAGTCCGAACCCAGCGACTTCGGGTCGTCGATGCGAATGTTGATGCCGGTTTTGATTCCGGGGCCGACCACCATGGGATTGATGTTCAGGAACTTGATGATGCTTGCACGGAACGAGTGCATGACCTTCGGCACGACGGACGCGATGATCACGTCATCGATATCAGAGGGACGCAGACCGCTCAGCGCGAGGAACTGCGTGATCATCAGGCCGTACTCGTCGGACGTGTGGTTCGATTTCGTCGTGATTCGGTAGGTGCCGATGATGTCGTCGCCGTCCAGGAAGCCGAGAACGATGTTGGTGTTGCCGATGTCGACCGCTACGAGCATGCGAATCCCCTTATGAATCGTGATGCGTGGGCGCATCATGAACGGATGCCTCCACCCATGATAGAACGCCAGCGCGGCATCCGCGCGAGTCAGGTTCGACCTGACGCTACAATGTCCTGTGGCGGACGACCCGCAAGGGCGGCCAGCCGCAGTATCACAATACAAATGAAGAGGAATCATGACTGAAAACCATGGTGCGCACGGCGACGCCGGCGCAACCGACAACGAAGATCTGAACGCACAGGAAACCGCTGCGACGAACGAGAGCGCCGCGGCCAGCATGGACGCGCAGCTGGAGAGCCGCGCCAAGAACGCCGCCGGGCACCGGCGGGCTACATGGTGGATCGTCGCCATCGTCGCCGTGATCGCGGTCGTCGCCGTCGTCGCGGGATGCATCGCGGCGTTCGCCGGACGCAAAAACGACACGACGGGCGCCAAGGCGAACGATACGGTCACCATCGGGTTGAAACTCGCGCCCACCAACCTCGACATCCGCAACACCGCCGGATCGGCCATCGACCAGGTACTCATCGGCAACGTCTACGAGGGACTCGTGGCGCGCGACGAGCACAATCAGGTCGTACCCGCCATCGCGAAGACATGGGATGTCAGCGACGACGGCACCACATACACGTTTCATCTCAACGACGGCATGACGTTCTCGAACGGAGACAAGCTCGACGCCGACGACGTGGCATGGTCCATCAACGAGCTCGTCACGAAGCAGTACCACGACGCCGATTCGCTGGTCAACTTCGTCTCCGTCAAAGCGAGCGACCCGAACACCGTCGAACTCAAGCTCAGCGCGCCGTACGCGAACCTGCTGTGGGTGCTGACCGGCCGTCCCGGACTCGTGTTCGACAAGGACGCGAAATACGACGCGAAGACCCAGGCGATCGGCTCCGGCCCGTACACCGTCGAGAAGTTCGTCACCAACTCGTCCATAACGCTCAAGGCGAACCCCAACTACTGGGGCGCCAACAAGGCGAAGACCGACACGGTCGTCGTGCGGTATTTCACCGACGACAACGCGGCCGTGAACGCGCTCAAGTCCGGCGATGTGCAGGTGCTCGCGCCGATCAGCGAGAACCTGGCCGAACCGTTCACCAAGGACAGCGACCATTACGTGGTCAAGGCCGGCGACGATACCGACAAATTCGTGCTCGCGTTCAACGGCACCGGAGCGAAGACCTCCGACAAGCGCGTGCGCCAGGCGATTCGCTATGCCATCAACCATAAGGAGATCATCGCCTCGCGCGGCGGTTCGGACACCGCCCTCGGCGGCCCGATCCCCTCCCTCGACCCCGGCTACGAGGACCTGACCGGCATCTACCCGTACGACCTTGACAAGGCGAAGTCGCTGATGTCCGAGGCGGGATACTCCGAATCGAAGCCGCTGCAGCTGAGCCTGACCTACGCGAACATATACGGCACCGAGATCGGCGACCAGCTGCGCAGCCAGCTCAAGAAGATCGGCATCGACCTGAAGGTCAACGTGGTCGAATTCTCCACGTGGCTGCAGGACGTGTATACGAACAGGAATTACGACATCTCGCTCGTTGACCACAACGAAAGCCACGACTTCTACCAGTGGGCCGACCCGACCTACTACTACAACTACGACAACAAGGAGGTCCAGGCCCTGTACGCCAAGGCCGTCGCCGCCACGAACGACGACGACCGCGACAAGCTGCTCGCCGAAGCCGCACGCAAGGTGTCCGAAGACGCCCCCGCCGACTGGCTGTTCAACTACCGCGTCACCACCGCGTACGCGAAGGGCGTCACCGGCTTCCCGATCAACCTCAACCAGACCCTGTTGCCGCTGTACAACGTCGCCTACACCAAGTGACGGCTGAAATCGCCGCGTATCCCGGCACAGGCGATTCCGGCCGTCGGGGTCGGGGGCTGTGACGGGATGCGCGGCGCTCTCACCGGAAGGAGTCCACTTGCGATTCGTCATACGCCGTCTGCTGCTGTTCGCGGCGGCGCTGTTCGGCATCTCCATCGTCGTGTTCGCGGCATTGCGCGTGCTGCCCGGCGACGTGGCCTCGGTGATGGCCGGGCTGAATTCCCCGCCGGAACGGGTCGCCGCGCTGCGCTCGCAACTCGGTCTGGACCGGCCGCTGATCGCGCAATACGCCGACTGGATCGGCGCGTTGCTGCACGGTGATTTCGGCACCTCCATTCTGACCGGCCGCTCCATCAGCGCCCAGGTCGGCGAGCGGGCATCGGTGACGTTCCCGCTGATCGTCCTCGGGCTGCTTATCGCGATGGGGCTGGGCATTCCGCTGGGATGCGAGGCGACACTGGCCCGCAGCCGCGCCGCTCGCGGCATGTTTCACATGGTCGCCATCATCGGCGGCGCCGTGCCCGCGCTGTGGGGCGGTCTGCTGCTGATCCTGCTGTTCTCGCGCGGAACCGGACTGATTGGCGTGTTTCCGTCGCAGGGATTCCCCCAAGGCGGGTGGTCCGATTTCGGTTCGGCGCTGATGTCGCTGGTGTTGCCAGCCTGCTCGGTGGGCATCATCGTGGGGGCCGGGCTGATGCGGTACACCCGCTCGGCATTGGGCGGACTGGCATCCTCCGGTTACATCGACATGGCCATGTCCTGTGGCATGACCCGCCGGCAGGCGGTGCTGTGCGTGGGATTGCGCCTCGCCATGCCGCAACTGGTCTCCGTCATCGGACTGACGTTCGCGGAGATGGTCACCGGCGTCATGGTCATCGAGAATCTGTTCGCGCTGCCGGGCATCGGCAACGGTCTGGTGACCGATGTCGGCAACCGTGATCTCATCGCCGTGCAGAGCGAGCTGTTCATGCTGGCGGCTTTTTTCCTGCTGATCGGCCTGCTGGTCGACCTGCTGCATCGGGTGCTTGACCCGCGGCTGAAGTCGGCTGACGATGTCACGGAGGTGAACGCATGACGCGACCGATCGATGCCAAGACTCAAGCCGGAGCCGGAAAACCGTCTTCCGGGAACAGCGCGACGACGGCGCAAGACCGTGCCCGCACTGCCCGCGGCGTGCGCGCCGCACGTGTCGTTCTGAGTACGATGTGGGGCCACGCCGCGGGCAAGTTCTCGCTGATCGTGCTCGGCCTATGGCTGGCATCATCCGCGGTGTCGCTGGTCTGGACCCCGTATTCGCTGTGGAGCACCGACGGCTACCATGTGTGGGCGAAGCCGTCGCGCGACCACTGGCTGGGAACCGACGGCACCGGTGCCGACGTGTTCAGCTGGTTGCTGGCCGGCTCCCGCACCAACCTGCTGATCGTCGTGCTGACCGTGGCTGTCGCTGCGATGTTCGGACTGGCCATCGTGGCGTTGATGGTGTCCAGGCACGCGGCGCTTTCGGCGGTATCGGTGGTCGTCGTCGACGCGCTGATATCCATTCCCACGGTGCTGATCGCGCTGATTCTCGCCGTGCCGCTCGGTCCGTCCGTGGCCGTCATCGTGATCGCGTGCGGATTCGGATACGGGTTGAATCTGGCGCGCGTGTCCCGCCCTCAGGCGATGCTCGCCGCGCGTTCGTCCTATGTCGAGTCGGCGCTGTCGAACGGCGCTTCGGGACTGAACGTGCTGGCGCGCCATATCCTGCCGAATATCTCGCCTGTGCTGACGGTGCAGCTGTCACTGTCGGCAGGCACCGCGGTGTTGGCCGAAAGCGGTCTGACGTACCTTGGCATCGGCGTGCCGTCGGGCGTGCCCAGTTGGGGGCACTCCCTGGCCACGTCCGTGAAGTTCATCAACGTGTACCCGCTGACCGTGCTGTGGCCGGGGCTGATCGTCACGCTCGTGGTGGTCGCGTTGAACCTGTTCGGCGACGCGCTGCGCGACGCCGCCGACCCATTGACGAATCCCCGATTGCGAGGTGCGCGATGAGCGTTACGGTTCGTGACCTGAACATTGCCATCGGCGGTGCGCCCATCGTGCGCGGCGTCGACTTGGATATCGCCGACGCGCAGCGCGTCGGCCTGGTGGGGGCATCGGGCTCCGGCAAGTCGATGATTTCCAAGGCGATGCTCGGCCTGCTGCCGACGCATGCCGTGGTGTCCGGCTCGGTAGTGATGGGCGGCATGGAGACGGTCGGTACGGATGACAGGCGTCTTGCCGACATCCGTGGCCGTTACGCCGGCATGGTGTTCCAGAATCCGGCCGCATCCCTCAATCCGGTGATGAGTGTGGAGAAGCAGGTCGGACTACCGCTGCGGCTCCATTATGACCTGACCGCCGTCGAGCGTCGGGAGCGTGTCCGCGCGATGATCCGCAAGGTCGGGCTGCCGGACGACGTCCTCGGCAAATTCCCCCACGAGTTGTCCGGCGGGCAGCAGCAGCGCGTCGGCATCGCCACTGCGCTGATTACCTCTCCGCGTTTCATCATCGCCGACGAGCCGACGACCGCGCTTGATTCGATCACCCAGCGGCAGATCGTGCGCCTGCTGGTCTCCCTGGTCGATGACACGGGCGCGTCACTGCTGTTCATCACCCATGATTTCGCCGTGCTGGCCCACGCGACGACGCACTGCTATGTGCTTGACGAAGGGCGGATAGTGGAGTCAGGGCGCACCGCCGACGTTCTCGCCTCTCCGCGCGACGAGCGGACGCGGCGGCTGGTCGGGGCTGCCCGGGAACTGACATTGCATGCCGGGGATGCCGGGGATAAGGAGCAGTCATCGTGAGCGATTTCCGTATATCCCAAGTTGCCGCGTCATCCTCCATGACGGAACCGTCAACAAGTGGTTCCGAGCGGAAACTCGACAGGCCCGCCGTCGTATTGGGCGCGCGGTCGATCTGCAAGTCGTTCGGCCGGCGCGCCGCCGCGCATCAGGTGCTGTTCGACGTGGACGTGGACGTATATGAGGGGGAGTGCCTTGCTGTGATCGGCGGCTCCGGCTCCGGCAAGTCGACGTTGACCCGCATCATGCTGGGGTTGGAGAACGCCGATGGCGGCACTGTGGAGTACCGCGGCACGCCGGTGCTGCGTGGCGGCTCCGGTCTGCGGCGGCTGCGCCACGATTCCGGACTGATATATCAGGATCCCTACGGATCACTGGACCCCAGATGGACGGTCGGCGATATCGTCGCCGAGCCGTTGTCCCTGCGACGGCGGGGGAGCAGGCCCGACCCCGCAGGCATTCGCGAGAACGTGCACGCGGCGCTGGAACGGGTCGGATTGGATGCCGGCGTGTTCATCGACCGATATCCGATGGATCTGTCCGGCGGCCAGGCGCAGCGCGTCGCCATCGCCCGCGCGATCATCACCGAGCCGGACGTGATACTCGCCGATGAGCCGATGAGCGCCATCGATGTGCCGGCTCGCCTGCAGATCCTGGAGACGTTCGCCGCGATCCGACAGGCCAGGCCGTCCACGGCGCTGATCATGGTTTCGCACGACCTGGGCGTCGTGCAGCATATAGCGGACCGTATTCTCGTGCTGCACGACGGTCATGTGGTGGAGGTCGGCTCCACTGCAAGCATTCTGGGCGATCCCAAGTCCGAATATACGGTTCGTCTTATCGAAGCCGCCTCACTGTAGCGGTGCCGTGGCAAGCGCCGCCACGGCTGACTGGTGCTACAGCACGGCGTTATAGTCGCCGCCAGTGAAATACGAGGCCACCGCGTCGATCACCTGTCGGGTCAGATTGACGCAGGCCTCGTCGTCACGCCATGCCACATGCGGCGTCAATACGACATTGTCCAAGGAGCGCAGCGGGTCGTCCATCGGCAGCGGCTCATGGTCGAACACGTCGATGGCCGCACGCACGTCGCCTCGTTGAAGCCGGCGGGTCAACGCCCCCGGTTCAATGATTTCTGCGCGGGCGGTATTGACGATCATCGAACCGGGGCGCATCCGGTCGAGCTGCCGAGACGTGATGATGCCTGCGGTGCCGTCGAGCAGCGGCAGATGCAGGCTGATGATATCCGACTGCGCGAACACCTCATCCATATCGTCAATGAGGGTGATGTCCAACCCATCGATGCCGTGCACATGGCTGTTCCATACCAGTGTCTTCATGCCGAAACCATTGGCGATGCGGGCGACGGTCCGGCCGATGCCGCCGAATCCGACCAGACCGAGCTTCTTGCCGTGCAGCCCGATGCCGTCGATGCCGCCCCAGTCGCCGCGACGCACCTGCGCGTCAAGCCGGCCGACCTGTCGGGCGAGCTCCATGATCAGGGCGAATGCGTGCTCGGCCACGGCATGGTCGCCGTAATGCACGACGTTGCACACGCGGATGCCACGCTCGCGCGCGACGGGAAGATTGATGTAGCTGGCGACGCCGGTGCCGCCGAACGCAAAGCACGAGACATGGCCCCGAACGGTCATCGCGTCCAATATGTCATCGGTGATGTGGAAGCCGATGACGATGACGGCTTCGGCATCCTTGGTGCGTTCGAGGATGGTGTCGGTGTCCAGCGTGAAATCGCAGTGCATGCGGATGCGGGCGATATCGTGCAGCAGGGGGAAGTTGGCGGCGAACGGCTCGATCATTGATTCGACGATCACGGGAATCACGATGAGCGGCAGATCCGTGCGCTCCGGTTGGGTTTCGATGATGTTTCGTTCGTTCATACTGAAACATTAGGACGCGCTGTACCCGGCATGCGGCGACGCGGACGCGGTGAATGGGCGGTGAACAATCCGCGACACGCCGAAATACAGTGAGTGTAGTGCCGTGTGGAGCGGTATTCGAGGTCTATTCTGGTATCAGAAGGCCAAAAACAGGCTTCTGCGACACGCCGAAGGAACCGCGTCATTGCAACGGTTCCTAGCTTTCCTGCGCCCATCGGTTTGCGTTGTTCGCCCATCCCGTGTATGTTTATCTCTTGCTGCTCAGCACGGCGGACTTCTCCTCCTGAGAACGAAGCTTGTTGATGTGTGGTGGTTTGAGAACTCAAGAGTGTGTTTGTACTACTTTTTTGGTTGATTTTATGCCAGTCCGGTTCCCGCCTGCGGGTGTTTGCCCGTGGGTGCGCGAGGGCGCTTGATGGGGGCCGGGGTTTTTCGTGCGGACTTCTTTTCCTTATTAAGAAGTCGCGTCAATTTTTGGGGTCATCAATGGTTCCCTTTCGTTTTTTTGTGGAGGGTTCGATTCTGGCTCAGGATGAACGCTGGCGGCGTGCTTA
>OBWO01000450.1_pt1 | contig 30084 bp, 20 predicted proteins | sample 1476401 | NCBI WGS metagenome assembly OBWO01 (sample SAMEA2580091, study PRJEB22360) | human gut metagenome | biome: human gut; feature: human-associated habitat; material: faeces | place: Denmark | collected 2008/2010 | reverse complement strand
GGCGATGGTACTGCACCCGACAGGGTGTGGGAGAGTAGCACGCCGCCGCACCCAACTTACGAATGCCCCCGACCACACGGCCGGGGGCATTTTTTTTATCCTCCAACTATACTGATATTCCGTTATGCACTACTTCACCCCGAAACGTTGCGCTACGTCGAACAAGATCATGTATCACGACAAGGCGCAAGCCCAGCGAGCCGCCGATCAAAGTCTGATTGAGCGCGGGGCCGAGCTATGGGTGTACCGCTGCGAATACTGCGGGTGCTGGCATTTGACGCACCGTGATCCGCAATCCAGCTATCGCCATGTGCCGCTGAACCAGCAGCTTAAGCCGCATAGCCGCAAGAAAGGGTATAAGCCTCGGCGGAAGTAGTTTTCCTTTTCCGGCAGCCGTATGTCATCTCTCTCAAGATGGTGAAGCAACATCGCAGTCCAGTAGTGCTCAATAGCAATTGCCACTCGAACCGAACGACATGTCACGGTCCAGGAACGGGAATCAACATCGCCACCAAGCAGTAATTGCCTCGGTGCCTCACATCACCTTGGTGCTCTCGAGGTTGCGAATAATCCAATCATTGAATCGTATTACCGGCCTGCGCAGCAGTAGGCCAAGTAGAAGCGAAGGCACAAGGAAAAGGGCGAGCTTGCCCATGGAGACCCAATATTCCATACCGTATGATCCGGCCATTGCCGAATGCATCGCGTCCACTGCATAGGGGAACAATAGCCATTTCGAGGCCGCCTGGAAGAACGAAGGCAATGTCTCGATGGGGAAGGTGCCGCCGGATCCTGCCACCTGCATCACCAGTAATACCACAGCAATCGCCTTGCCGATATCGCCAAACGACAAAGTAAGGGTGTACACGATATTCGAGAAGACCAATGCGGACAGCCATCCGACCATCATGAACTGCACGGGATGCTCGCATTGCACGCCGAGATAGAACATGTCACCTAGGCATACGAGTGTGCCCTGCAACAGTGCCAGGAATCCAAATAGCATATATCGGCCGAAGTACTCCTGATACAAGTGCAGGCCAAACTGCCGCGCATTACCAGGCGAATCGGCACGAGGCTTCGTCAACACGTCCAATGCGGCAGCCGGGCCGGCAACCCGTCCGGCAATCATTGCCTCGCGCAAGCCGACCTCCGAGCCAAGAGGCAGGTCATTGCCGAACCCAAGAATCTTGGCCTTCTCATGATCGGAAACAGAGACTTTCATCATGGCAACCAGGATGATTGCGCCTACCCAGATAGACAGAATCGTGTAGAACGGAGCCATCGCGGAACCGTAGTTGGCCACTGGGTACAGCGGTATGCGATCTACCGCCACGGGAGCGGACAAGAGCGAAGCAATGGCATTAGGATCGGCTGTGGTAATCGAATCCAGATCAGTACTGCTACCATTGGCGATACCAGAAAGCTGTGCGGACAAATCGTCCAGCTTACTTGCCGAATGGTTCAGGTTGCCTGCGGCGTCGGTGAGCGTGGTTTGAATGTCTCTCAGGCTGGCCGATATGCCGCCGGACAGGTTGGAGACACTGTTGACAGTGGAAGACAGCCCATCAATAACCGAGCTTGCCTGATCGGCGACGTCACCCATCGATGCGGTCAGATTGTTGAGCTGCGGCTTCAGCGTGCTTTGATAATCGTTCGCGGCCTGTGTAACTGACTGTTTTGCGGCGGCGATCTGTGCCTTGATGTCTTTGAGTGTTTGGTCGGTGTCCGCTGTGCCATCAACCAGGCTCTGTGCGGCACGGCCCAAATCGTCGGCGACATTCTTGAGATCTTGTTGCGTCTGCGTGGCTTGGTCGGCTGCGGCATTGAGCTGCTTGGCAATCGTATCTCCACCGGCGGGCAGTGATGACGACTTGCCGGCAAGTTCGCGCAATGCCGAAGCGTAGGCGCCGAAGCTTGCGGATTGGTCGTTCACTTTGGTTTGCATGTCGGTGAGCGTGCCGGATATTTGGTCGGATTGCGAGCCAATACTGGCAAATGCGGTATCAAGCTGCTTGCTGACCGTATCGTATGAAGCTCCGGCCTGCTGCAGGGCGGTTTCGACGCCACTGGCGGCGCCAGACAATGCGGAATCCAGACTGTTCACTCCGTCGCGGGTTTGCTTCAATGCCTTTTTGGCGGTGTTTGCGGCAGAGCCAGTGGATCCCAGCAATTTGTCGGTCGAATCAATGATGCCGTTGGCCGCCCCTAAGAGGTTGGCATAGGAATCCATTTGTGAAGCCGCGACAGTCAACCTGGAGGACATGGTGGAGATATGGCTGGTGGCATTGTTGACGTACTGCGCCATCTGCGGGCTTTGCGCATAGTTGGACACATTGGAAACCAGATCAAGTGCCACGCTGGCGAGTGTCTTGACGAAGGTCTGGTCAATGGTGGTGGCTACCGTGCTGGCGCCTTGATCGGTGATATGCGGTGCAATTGGGTTGATTTTCTCATTGAGATAGTATTCGATTTTCGCGTGCTTGATGGTTGGCGAGAACACTGTCATCATGTCGGCGCTAAAACTCTTCGGGATGATGAGGGCGGCGTAGTAGGCGCCGGAATTCACGCCGTCGATGGCTTCGTCCTTGTCCACGAACTGCCAGTCGAGGTCATGATTGGCGCGCAGGGTATTGGTGACGGTCTCGCCAACGTTGATGGTGATTGGCATGAGATCGGACTTATATCCCTTGTCGACGTTCGCCACGGCAACTTTGAGTGCCTTGGTGTTGCCGTATGGATCCCAGCTGGCGGCGATGTTGTACCAGGCATACAGCGCCGGTACGATCACCAATCCCATGGCCACGATTACCGCGATTACATTGCGCGTGGATTGGCGCACATCGCGTGCGAAGATCTTCCAGATGAGCTTCATCGTGCACCTCCCTGTGCGGGGTTTGTGTCGGTGATGGTGGACTCCGATGATTTCGATGAATCCGATGAATCAGTGGAGCCCGTTCGCTCGAACGGCGTAAGTTGCTCGGTGACCTCTCCGATATCCGGGTCGGTATCCACAGCGGATTCCGCAGATGCTGCCTCATGCCGACCATGGGAGCGGAAGCGGCGCCATACATAGCCGTTGAGCATCACATCGCGGAATTCGTCGGCGTTCATCGCACTGACGCCCAGTTGCATCGCGTAGCTTTCGCGAGTGTATTCGACCACAATCAGGTATGCGTCGATAAGAATGATTGACAGAATCCACGACGTAAGCATCGCGATTTTTTCCTGTGTGACGAACAGCAGTATGAGGAACACGAACGGAAGAATAGTCAGCAGTGCCAAGCCGGCAACAATCATCATTGGGTATCTGGCGAAGAACCGGTGTGCACGGCGGGTGATGATGGCCTTGAGTTCCTTGCTGTCGGAAACCGTGCGGAACACGGATGCGAGGCTGACCTGTTCGTTGACCATGCTGTTGTGCTCGGTGATCATCAGATCAGTGTCTCCCAAGCGGCGGTCGAACAATGCGTTGAGATTCATGGCATAACGGCGCACCACAAGGCCTACGAACAGCGCTGCTGGCAGATACCAGAACAGGTGCAGCATGTCGAGCCAGTAATGGTTGCTGTATGTGCCGGCAATCGGCCCGCGCATCGCGTTGATGCCGTAGGTGAAAGGCAGCCACGGGTGCAGTTTGCGGAAGAAGTCGGGCATCATTTCGATGGGGTAGAGGCCAGAAGCTCCCGGAATCTGCACAATAACCAGAATCACGGCGATGGCTTTACCGATATGGCGGAATGCCACGGCCAGCGCATAGATGATATTGATATAGATGAACGAGCAGAATATGCCGGCCAAGATGAACAGCAATGGGTGCTCGCACTGGATGCCGAGGACCAAATCGCCCACGGTGGCAATGATGGCCTGCAGAAAACCAATGGTGACCAGAAGCATCCATCGGCCGAGGTAGGCCTGCTTGGCGTTGATCCGGCGTATGCTTTCGCGGTCGACCTCAAGCTTATAGATGGCGATGAGCACGAAGCCGCCTACCCAGAGCGCCAGATTCGTGTAGAACGGGGTGACGGCCGAGCCATAGTTATCGATGGCGTACACGACCTTGGTGGTCAGGGTGACGGGCGAACCCATGAATTCGCCGAATCCCTTATCGTCCAAGTGCATCGTGTCCCTGATCTTCTGGTAGACGGCGGAGCTATCAAGCGTGGCAACATCGGTGCGCACGGTGGATACGTCATCGATGATCTGGTTCAAGGAATCCTGCGCGCTGCCTATGGTGGTTCTGGTCTGGGCGATGGTGCTGGACAGCTGGTCGAAGAGGCCATTGGTCTGGTCAAGAGTGCCTGAGAGCGAGGTCAGCGTGCCGCCCAGCGTGCCGTTTAGCGCGGCGAAACTGTTCAGCGATGAAGTAAGTGACGGCATCACTGTGCCGGTCAGCGAACTCCGTGCGGTGTTCAACGCCGCAATGCCGCCGGTGGCGGTGCCGCTCATGGCACCGGAAAGATTGGTGGTGGCGCTCTTGCCGGAGTCGATGAAACGGGTGGTATCTTCGTGAAAGGTGTTGATTTTCGCTTGCTGCGTGCTGATGGCGTCATCGACCGCGTTGATGTGATCCCAGATGCGCTTGCCGGTCGGATCAGTGGTGTCTGCACTGATGCCGGCCTTATTCAATGCGTCTTTCAACGTGTCGAGGGAAGTGGCGGTTTTGTCGAGCGGACTGTTCAGGGCGTTGGTAATAGTGTCGACGGAATTTTGTGCAGTGTTGAAGGATTGATTGATGGTACCGGCTGCATTGTTGACGTTCACCGTCAGTCCGGAAAGTTGTGCGGAGCTGGTGTCCAGTGCGCTTACCAGCGAGGCCGCGAATACTTGCGAGCCGTCCTGTGTCTCGGCCAGCAACGCTCCGGATTGCTGGGAGGCTTGCTGCGCTGCGGTGATGCTGCGCTGCAATGAGGCCGTAGTACTGCGGGCGTCGGCCAGAGCTGTGTCTGACTGATCCAATGTGGTGCGTAGATCCGTGAGCGCGTCCTGCACCGTGGCAATGGTGGAGAGCACACTGCCGAGATCGGCGACCACATTGTTTTGCGTGCTATTGGTGGCTTGGTCGAGGTCGTCTCCCGCTTGAGAGATGGCGGCGGCAACGGTGTTGCTCACCGTGGTTACGAATGTGGAGTTGATTTGCTCGTCAATGGTGGTTGCACCGGTGTCCGTGATTTTCGGGGCAATGGCGTTCTTTTTCTCGTTGACGTAGTACTTGATCTTCGGTTGTTTGGAGGTGCCGGTCAACGAATCGACCAGGCTGGCGCTGAAGTCTTTTGGCAGCACAATCGCCGCGTAGTAGTCGCCGGTTTGCACGCCCTGTACGGCCTGCTCTTCGTTGCTCACAAACCGCCAGCCGAGTTGGTCGTTATGTTTGAGCTTTATGACCACCTGCTTGCCGGCATTGAGATGGCCAACCAGATCATTGGTGGTGCCGCGGTCCTCATTGGCGACGGCGACTTGTAGGTTGCCGGTGGCGGAATAAGGATCCCAGTTGGCAAGGATGTTGAACCATGCATACAGGGAAGGCAGTACTGCGACACCTAATGTCACCACTGCGGCAACGGGATTGCGGAGAATGCGTTTGCAGTCACGCAGAAATACTTGCCATACCGTGCGCATCCAGCCCCCTCTCGGTCTCTTGTCCTCGGCGCTCTAATCCAGCCATAATGCAGTCTATTCCGGCCGCTCGTGATTTATCGGATAAAGCGCAGCTGCAAGGCGAAAAAACGGCCACCCAGTGTCCGAATGGCGGATGCATGTTCTGGACACTGGGTGGTGCTGGCGCATTACTTATCCAGCTGGAAACCTTGAGCTGCAGCCTTGTCCAGCAGTGTTTTGCCGCTGACGCCCTGACGGCTCACCGAGGCGATTTGATCGCTGAACGCATCCACGGGCCGATCGGTCTGGCGCAAATCGTAATACTGGTGCACCTTGTTGTCGAAATCAGGCAATTGCTCGAGCATGCCATCGGCGTCGGCAGGATAGGTGTTGTCAAAGAACTGCATGCTGCGCGGCATGCGGGGCTTCAACGTGGGCTCCTGATCAGGCTTGCCGAGAGCCAGACCCAGCACCGGATAGGTGTATTCCGGCAGGTTGAGCAGATCGATCAGAGCGGGGATGTCATTGAGCAGCGAGCCGAGAATCACGCCGCCGAGACCTAGCGAGTAGGCCGCGGTCTCCATGGCGTGCAGAGCCAGCACGGCGTCGTTCTGGGCCTGAGTGAAGCGATAGCTGTACTTGAGATGGAATTCGTCAGAGCCCGGGTCAATGCCCTTGCGTTGGGCGATACGCGCGTTGCGATGCTCGTCGATGACGAACACGTACAGCAGCGGGGCTGTGGCGATATACGGCTGGTTGCCGATTTCGGCGAGGCGGGCCTTGATTGCCGGATCGCTGACGCGGATGGCGGACCAGTCATTGAGGAACTGGCTGGAAGCGGCGTGCTGTGCGACGGTTTCCAGAGTGGCAGTGGCGTCGTCGTCAATGGGCTCGTCCTTGAACTTGCGGATGGAACGACGATTCAGCAGGGTTTCGATAGTTGCATTGGTAGCCATGACTGTATTGTCGCACGGCTCGTGTGCATAGGGGATGTCGGTTGTCTCACAGTGAAATATGCATAGTGAGACGTTGGTGCCAGCGGTTCAGGCGCTTAACGAGAAGCCTTGCGGTGGCGTCGCTCGACAAACGCTTGAGAGCCCTGATTGGACAACTGCGAAACTATTGCGCCGAATGCCGCTGAGATGGCGGCAAATGCCAAGCTCATGGCCAGGCCTTGCGGTGCGTCGGCAGCCAGTCCTTTGATCACATTGCGGCGCGCGGCGCCCTTGTCCCAGGCTATCTGAAACAGCTTGCCCGCAACCAGACCAGCCAAGGCCGGCACTGCCGACTTGACGAGCTTGTCGCCCAGAGAGTCGGGGTCGTTGAGACGTTGGTTGCGCAAGTCGTCCACCTTCTGATCGATGCGGTGCAGTCCCTCGACAACGCGATCGGCGTCAGAGGCAATACCGGTGCTCGTTTCATCACTCATGACTATCAGTCTAATCGCAAAAGATGGGATGTTCGGTGGAGTTGCCAAGCTGTGCAGACTAGAGTGGAGGCATGAGCGAACAACACATGGACGGCACTGTGGCTGTTGATGCATCTTGCGGCAAGGCGGGGTTCTTGGTATTGCTGCGACATGGTCAAACTTTTTGGAGTGAATCCGGGCAGCATACCGGGCGAACGAACATCCCTCTGACTGAGGTAGGCAGGCAGCAGGCTATGGATGCTGGGGCGCGATTGCGTGAGGCCTTCCCCGAAGGTTTTGACCCTGAATGTGTGTTCTCCAGCCCGTTGAAACGCGCATGCCAGACCGCGGAACTCGCAGGTTTTGCACAGCATGGCATACTCGACGGCATCGCCGAGTGGGATTATGGCCGTGCTGAAGGGCGTACCCGTCAACAGGTGAGCGAAGCCAGTGGGTTCTCTTGGGATGTGTGGCGTGACGGCCCGCGCTCGCTAACCCCCACGCTGGAGGGCGATTGGGTGGATACTTTGCCGGATGGTGAGCAGGTCAATGTGCATTCCGGAGCTGGAGAAACACTAGACGAGGTCGCGGCGCGGGCCAGGACTGCCATCGAAGAAGTGACGCCGTTGCTGCAGTCGGGGCGGAACGTGCTATTGGTTGCGCATGCCCATATTCTGCGTATCCTGACCTCGCAATGGCTGAACGTGGATCCGCAATTCGCGCGTCTGCTGCGATTGGATACTGCGCATTACTCGGTGCTGAGCGTGTATAAGGGCGATAACGTCATCGAACGGTGGAATGCCTGAGCTGAGCCGTAGCGGGCAGGCTTGACGTTTCTTTGGCGCAAATGCAGTGACTGCGTTCTGTTTTGAGCCGTGAGCGGACGGGGCGTGTGCGTCATCACCTCTGCAAACGATAGCTTCGGCGTGTTGCGCAACGGGGTAAATGGCCGCGCATGAGGTATGGATTTTGCATGTTAGCGCTCTCATTGTTGCCAACGCTTGCATTGCTGCCGCCGGCGGAAACCGACTGATTTATCGGGAAATTGGTCAACTGCACATGCTTCTGTAGCACTTTTTGGCGCGCCGACAATGCCATCGTTTGCAAAAAAGCGCGAACCGTTGCACAATAGGTCATGTCGATAGTCGTGAGGGTGCTGCTAACGGCACTCTGGCCGACCGGAGATCGGGCGGGTCGACGATGAAAGAGAAAGGTTCGATGATGAATCGTACAGTGAAGTCAGCGGTCGCAGTGGCGGCCATCGCTGCAATGTCCCTCGGAACCCTTGCCGCTTGTGGAAGCTCCACTTCCGGCGACGACTCCAAGGGCAAGGTCTATTACCTGAACTTTAAGCCGGAGGCGGCTGATCAGTGGGCCGCCTTGGCCAAGGAATACACCAAGGAGAAGGGCGTTGAGGTCAAGGTCCAGACCGCGGCATCCGGCACCTATGAGCAGACCCTGAAGTCTGAGATTGCCAAGACCGAGGCCCCGACCCTGTTCCAGGTGAACGGCCCGGTCGGTTACCAGAACTGGAAGAAGTACACCGCCGACATGTCCAAAACGGATGTGTACAAGGAGCTCACCAACCAGGATGTGGCTCTCAAGGATGGCGACAAGGTTGTCGGTGTGCCGTACGTGATGGAAACCTACGGCCTGATCTACAACAAGGACATCCTCAACAAGTACTTCGCCCTCGACGGAGCCAAGGCCACTTCCATGGACGAAATCGATAATTTCGATACCCTGAAGGCAGTTGCCGACGACATGCAGTCCCGCAAGGACGAGCTCGGCATCAAGGGTGCATTCACCTCCGCCGGCTTTGACTCCAGCTCTGACTGGCGTTTCAAGACCCACTTGGCCAACCTGCCGCTTTACTACGAGTTCAAGGATGACAACGTCACCGAGCAGCCGGCCAAGATCAAGGGCACCTACCTGCCGAACTACAAGAAGATCTTCGACCTGTACATCACTGATTCCACCACTGAGCCCACTCAGCTCAGCGCCAAGACCGGCGATGACGCCAACTCCGAGTTCGCGCTCGGCGAGGCCGCCTTCTACCAGAACGGTACTTGGGCTTGGACCGACCTGCAGAAGGCCGGCATGAAGGCCGAATCCGTGGGTATGATGCCGATTTACATCGGTGTCAAGGGCGAGGAGAAGCAGGGTCTGGCCACCGGTTCCGAGAACTACTGGTGCATCAACGACAAGGCTTCCGATGCCGACAAGAAGGCCACCGAGGACTTCCTGTCCTGGGTGATTACCTCCGACACCGGCAAGAAGGCCATCTCTCAGGACATGGGCTTCACCACTCCGTTCAAGACCTTCGATGACGTCAAGTTTGACAACCCGCTGACCGAAGCCGCTGTCGAGGATCAGAAGTCCGGCAAGACCCAGGTCTCTTGGAACTTCACCATGATGCCGTCCGAAGAGTGGAAGAACAAGGTCGGCCAGGCACTGCTCGAGTACGCGCAGGGCACCGGCAAGTGGGATGCCGTCAAGACCGCCTTCGTGGACGGCTGGGCTTCCGAATACGAGGCATCCCACTGATTCCAGTCGGCATCAGTGATCAACCTCGATAACTGAATCTGCGGCGCCCTACCCAATTTCCTTCTCCGGGGCGCCGCGCTTACCTCCCTACTCCACCTTGTGTGTCTCCTTTCCTATATCACTGAAGGCCACCGTCCGTTTGGGCGGTGGTCTTCAGTGTTGCTTGGCGTCTGGTTGCTGGCCGGCTGTTGTACTAGCGGGTTCTGGCTACCGGATCTTGGCGGTAGAGGAACGAACCACAAGGTGAGCTGGCGCCACGATGTACGGTTCGTCGACGGGCTTTTCCTCGATGAGGTCGAGCGTCATGTGCGCGGCTTTGCGGGCCATGTCTACTGGATCCTGGCGAATCGTGGTCAGGCCGATGTCGTCGGTGTAGAAGCTGTCGTCATAGCCGATAAGCGATATATCGCCCGGCACGGAGAGACCGTTGCGCTCCAGCTGGAACATGAGCGGCAGAGCAATGCCGTCTTCCTGGCAGGCGATGGCAGTGGGCAGCTTAGGCAGGCTCATCAGTTGGGTGACCACATCGCTGATTTGGTAACGGCCGGCATCATCCACCTTGCAGACGATGACCTGCGGTTCGATGCCCTCGTTGCGGCAGCATTCCGTGAAGGTGCCGAATCGGTTTTGCACGGAGAAGCTGAGCGACACATCGCGGTCGGTGCTGATGTATGCAATATCGCGGTGGCCAAGGTTGATCAGATGGCGAGCTGCTAGCGTAGAGCCCTGTACGTCGTTGATGTTGACGGCGGCGGTGAACCCACGCACTTCAGGATCGACCGAGTTGATGCCGATGATCGGCACATCCGCCGAGGCCAGCTGAGTGATTTCGTTATTGTCGATGTCGAAAGACACCACGATAACGGCATCCGCGTTGCGGCGTACTGGCAGCATTTCAAAGAATTCGCGGCGTTCCTCGATGCTGGAGATTTGGAATACCGAAATATCGTATCCCGCAGCATGCAGCACTTCGTTGAGCCCCTCAATTACTGAAGCGGTGAACCATAGGCGAATGTGACCACTCATCAGTACCGCGATGCGCAGTGATCGGCCTGATTTCAAGGCCGCTGCCGAACGGGACAGGGAAAAATTGAGTTCGTCGGCGATGGCAAGCACGCGATCGCGGGTTTTAGTCGAGACCAGATCCGGTCTGGTGAACGAGCGTGACACGGTGGAAATGGATACGCCGGCCTTCTGGGCGACATCTTGGATACTTGTGGTCATAGCAGCCCCTTTGCCTTGCAAAACGCGAAGCGGACACAACTGGCTCCAGTGTACATGGTGATTGGGCAATTTGCACAATGACAACGATTGTATTACAAACGTTTGCAGATAGTGTTCTATCGTGTAGAAACGTTGGAATTTAGCTATTTTTGAAGTGAAAGATAATTGCTTTGATGGGATGTAGTTGCATGTAGAAACGCTGTAAATGACAACGTTTGATATATGGTTGTCGAGCGTTTACCATGAAGCTTAGGCTTGATTGGCGGGACTCGCGAACGCGTGTTCTGCTTGACGGGCTGGAATTGAGTTGAACTCCGCGCTCGGCGCACGATGCAGTGCAGTGTCGCGGACTCAAGGAGGAGGAAAGTCATGATCAGCATGGCTGGCAAGGCAATACGCCGGTGGTGGGCGCTGTTTGCGCTGCCCACATTTGCCGCATTTATCATCGGGTTTTTGGTGCCCTTCATCATGGGCGTCTACTTGAGCTTCTGCGAATTCACCACCGTCACCGATGGCGAATGGGTGGGGCTTAAGAACTACACCAAGGCGCTGAAGGACAAGGAATTCCTGCACGCATTGGGTTTCTCCACTGCATTCACCATCGTGACCACCATCGTGATCAACGTGATCGCTTTCGCCATCGCCTATATGCTGACCAAGGCGATCAAGGGCTCCACGTTGTTCCGCTCGGTGTTCTTTATGCCGAACCTGATCGGCGGCATTATCTTGGGCTACATCTGGCTGCTGCTGCTGAACGGCGTGCTGGCCCACTGGGGTCGCGCCTTGACTTATAAGGCATCCTACGGATTCTGGGGTTTGGTCATTCTGGTGTGCTGGCAGCAAATCGGTTACATGATGATCATCTATATCGCCGGCTTGCAGGCGCTGCCCACCGATGTGCTGGAGGCGGCGGCCGTGGATGGTGCCAATGGACGGCAGACCATGTTCCGTATCATCATTCCGTTGATGATGCCGTCTATCACGGTCTGCTCCTTCCTGACCGTGACCAACGGTTTCAAGCTGTACGATCAGAACCTCGCGTTGACTAATGGTGCGCCGAGCAATATGTCTGAAGGCCTGGCGATGAACATCACCCGCACCTTCTACGGCCGTATGGGCTGGGAGGGCGTCGGCCAGGCGAAGGCCGTGCTGTTCTTCATTCTGGTTGCGGTAATCGCCCTTATTCAGAACAAGCTCACCACGAGCAAGGAGGTGGCAGCCTGATGAACGAGAACAAGCCTGTGAAGCACGGCGCGTTGTGGACTGTCCTGTTCGCCGTCGTCTCTCTATTCTGGATCTTCCCGATTGTTCTGGTGTTGATCAACTCCTTCAAGCAAAAGGCATACATCTCCAAGAATGCGTTCTCTTTGCCGGCGGGCAAGGCGTTCGTGGGATTCGAAAACTATGTGCGCGGTGTTGAGACTACGCAGTTCTTCGCCTCGTTCGGTTGGACGCTGCTGATCACGGTTGGCTCGGTAATCCTGATTCTGGTGTGTACTTCGATGTGCGCGTGGTGGATCGTGCGCGTGAACAACTGGGCGGCCAAGCTTCTCTACACTCTATTCCTGTTCAACATGATTGTGCCGTTCCAGATGGTGATGTTCACCCTCTCCAAGATTGCTGACATGCTGAAGCTCAATACCCCATGGGGTCTGTGCATTGTGTACCTCGGATTCGGCGCCGGTCTGGCCGTGTTCATCTTCACCGGTGTGATCAAGGGCATTCCGGCCGAGCTTGAGGAATCCGCCATGATTGATGGCGCTTCCGTTCCGCGTATCTTCTTCCAGATTGTGGTGCCGATTATGAAGCCGTCGATTGTTTCGGTGGCCATCCTCGAAGCCATGTGGATCTGGAACGACTACCTGCTGCCATACCTGACGCTCGACCTAGGTAAGTACAAGACCATTTCGGTGGCTGTGCAGTACCTCAAGGGCGGTTACGGTTCTGTGGATATGGGAGCCATGATGGCCTGCCTGGTTCTGGCAATCATCCCCATCATCGTCTTCTACCTGGTATGCCAGAAGTATATTGTGAGTGGAGTTATGGCGGGCGCAGTGAAAGGCTGAATCCCAACAATCTGGCTCCCCTCTTTGAGGGGAGCTGCCATCGTAGATGACTGAGGGGAGCCTTGATGAAGCGCAGGTTACTCCCCTCAGTTGGCTTCCGCCGACAGCTCCCCTCAGGGAGGGGAGCCGAGCGGTACAAGGAGTGAACTGATGAACTGGCTGGCACCGGATTCGAAATTCATGCGCGCGTGGAGCAATCTCATCGATGGCGTATGGGTCAATATTCTGATGCTGGTCACATCCCTTCCGATTATCACCATCGGTGCGGCTCTGACTGCCGGCCATGATGCTTGCCGTCGCTCCATCGAGGGAGAGGGCAAAGGCGTCACAGCCAACTACTTCCGCTCATTCAAGGCTAATTTCGTCAAGGCCACATTGCTGTGGCTGCCGTTCCTGGTGGTGCTGATCGCTTTGGCCTGGTCGTGGATTGTGCTGCAATTCACCCCGCTGCTCATCATCAAGTTCGCGCTTACCATCATCTGGCTCATCGGCTTTGAGTGGGTATTCGCGTTGCAGGCCCGGTTTGAGAACACCGTGGCCGGTACCCTGAAGAACGCCTTTATTTTCGGTATTTCCCATATCGCGATGACCGCGGCGCTTGTCGTCGTGGACGCTGTGTTCGTGGCGTTGCTGGTGGGCAGTTGGTTCTATATGCCCGGAGGCTTGTTCCTGTTGGTGATCCTCGGCTACGGCACCATGCTGATGCTCCACATCCCCGTTACCGAGCGCGTCTTCAAGCCGTATCTTCAACAATAAGAAAAGGCCGCTGCGGAGGAACAGCGGCCTTTTCTTATTGCCATCGGGCGATTATTTCTTTGCCTGAGTGATTTGGTATGCCACGAAGAGGATGGCCAGCCAGATTACGCCGGCGATAACAGCGATGCGGTAGCTGGCGGAGAAGCACATCAACACCACAACCAGTGCCAGGAATACCAGCACCACCCATGGGGTCACCTTGGCAAACGGCAGCTTGAAGTGAATCGCGTCGAGCGCCTCCTGCCCGGACTTGCCGGCCAGGTCGGAGTCTTCCGGAGCGCCACCGGCTTCCACCACCTTGCGGAACTTCATCTCGGTGAACATAATCATCGTCCAATTGATAATGCCGGCGATGGTGGCAATCGACATCAGATAGTTGAACGCGAATTCAGGCCACACGAACACCACGACCACGGCGATGGCGGTAATCACGGCGGAGGTCAGCACGCCGGCCACCGGCACGCCCTTGGAGTTGAGCTTGCCGAGGTATGCGGGGGCGTTGCCCTGCTTGGCCAGCGAGTACAGCATGCGTGAGTTGGCGTACAAGCCGGAGTTGTAGACGCTCATCACGGCGGTCAGGCACACGAAGTTGAGGATTCCGGCGGCTGCGTGGATGCCCACGGAGTCGAAGATCTGCACGAACGGGCTGGACTTGCCATCGATGGTGTTCCACGGCACCACGGCCATGATCACGCCCAAAGCGCCGATGTAGAACACGAGGATTCGCCAGATGATGTCGTTGGTGGCACGCGGAATCGTGATCTTCGGATCTTCGGTTTCGCCGGCGGTGATGCCGATGAGTTCGGTGCCGCCGAAGCTGAACATCACCACGACCAGTGCCATCAGCAGACCGGTCCACCCATTACCAGTGTGGCCCATGAGTCCGTTCGGGAAGAAACCACCGCCCACGGTGAACCAGTTGGCGAAGCTTGCCTTGATGCCGGAGGCGGTAGGCAGGGCAAAGATGATGACTGCGAGGCCACCGATAATCATGGCGATTACGGCCACGATCTTGATAATGGCAAACCAGAACTCGAACTCACCGAACTTGGAAACACCGAGCAGATTTGCAGCGGTGATGAGCACCAGGAACACGGCTGCGGAGACCCACGTCGGGATTGCCGGGAACCAGTAGTTCACAAAGCTGCCAACTACGGCCAGTTCCACCATTGAAACGAGAATGTAGTTGAACCAGTAGTTCCAGCCGGAGATGAAGCCGGCGCGCTTGGACCAGTAGCGGGTGGCATAGTAGCTGAATGCGCCCGCCTTAGGGTCCTCGACGGACATTTCGCTCAGTGCACGCACAATCATGAAGATTGCGAAGCCGCCGATGAGGTAGGCCAGCAGAATCGATGGGCCGGCTAGGGCGATGGATTCGCTGGAACCGTAAAACAGGCCGGTGCCGATGGCGCCGCCGAGGGCGATTAGCTGGATATGGCGATTTTTCAATGATTTGCGCAGGGTCGCGGGTACCGGCACATCGTCGGTTTCGCGCGGCTTCTTAGGCGCGTCAGTAGTGCTCATGTTGTTCTTCTCTCGTAAGCCGCGGGCGGCGGTGTAGTCCGTCAGCGATTATGCTCAACGATGGTATTGTATGCCGATTGGTTCCACAAGACCGTGCGGAGACCATGCTGAGTTGGCATCAGCGGGGCGATTCTTCGGTTGGTTGGGGGATTTGCCCCGTTGAGGGTCCGTGGACGGGGTGGTTCTTCGATTGGTTGGGGGATTTGCTTCGCTGACGGGCTCTCAGTGGGGCAAAACCGCGATTTGTTCGAACATCTGCTTCGCTGAGGGGCCGTGAACGGGATGTTTTTTCGGTTGAGTGGGTGGGTGCTTCGCTGAGGGAGCATTGCGCAGCTTTGGGCAGTTACGTAGTGGGAGTGGGGGCTCTTACTCCCATTGGATTCCGCGAGTGGCTAAAAGCATTGTTTTACACTGGATACTACGACGGGATTTTGGTGGCTGCGATTGCAAGCCATCCGCGGCGAAATCGCTGGAGGTGCTCGATGGCGTATATCGAATTTGACAAGGTGGTCAAGGAATACCCGTCTGGCGGCACGTCGATTCGCGCGCTTGATGAGGCAAGTTTCACCGCCGATCAGGGCGAGCTGACAGTGATTCTTGGGCAATCCGGTGCCGGTAAAACCACGGCATTGAATATTTTGGGCGGTATGGATACCGCGACTTCCGGCCGTGTGGTGGTTGGCGAGCGTGATATCACGGGCTTGCGGAAGCGAGACTTGATTACGTATCGCCGCAACGATGTCGGCTTTGTATTCCAGTTCTATAACTTGGTGCCAAATCTCACCGCCCTGGAGAACGTGGAACTCGCCTCGCAGATTTGTCCCGACCATTTCGACCCGGCTGAAACGCTGCGCAAAGTCGGACTGGGGGAGCGCATGAATAACTTCCCGGGCCAGCTGTCCGGCGGCGAGCAGCAGCGCGTCTCCATCGCCCGCGCAATCGCCAAGAAGCCGAAGCTGCTGTTGTGCGATGAGCCGACCGGCGCCCTTGATTACGAGACCGGCAAGGAAGTGTTGCAGCTATTGCAGGATATCTGCCGCGACGAGGGAATGACCGTGATGATCATCACCCATAATTCCGCGCTCGCGCCGATGGCTCACAAGGTGATTCACTTCCGTTCCGGAACCGTGACCAGCGAGGAAATCAATACTGCGCCGCAGCCCATCGCAGATATCGAGTGGTAGGCGGTTCTTATGGCAACGGCAAGGCATTCTCATACCGGCTTCCCGGGTGGCCGACCTGTGAAACATCTCGTGAAACAGAGAAGCCAATCTGTGAAACGTCCCGTGAAACAATCTGAATCCGATGATCGCGGATCCAGCGTCTCCGCCGTGTTTGTCAAAGATGCCTTGCGTTGTTGGCTGCGCAGCTGGAAACGATTCGTGTCTATCGCCGTCATCACCCTACTCGGTGTGGCCGTGCTGACCGGCATCTACGCCGGTTGCCGTGATGCCTTTCTGGCTGCAAGCCGCTTTTACGATCAGCAAGGACTGCACGACTTGCAGGTGCTATCCACCTACGGTTTGACCGGTGACGATGTAGCGGCGTTGCGTCGCGTCGAAGGTGTGGAAACCGTGCAGCCGGAGCGCTCGCAGACGGTGACCGCTACGGTGAAAGGCACGAAGAAGACCGTCACCATGCAGGAAATCGGTACCGAAGGTTTGGATCAGCCGTATCTGCAGCAAGGGGATATGCCGAGCAAGGCCGGCGAAGTGGCGGTTACTCAGCAATTCCTCAACGACAGCGGGCTTGAGATTGGCGATGACCTCACTGTGACGCCGCGGTCCGCATCCTCAACCGTTCTGGTGGGCGCAGAGGATAAGAGCAACAGCGGCTCCAGTAAAAGCTCTGATGGAGATACGGGCACCGTGGGTGCTGCGGAAGACGCCACCACGAGCAACAACGAAAAAGAGCAGTCCCCGCAGTTCCCCACCGAACTCACCATTACCGCAGTAGTGCTTGACCCAAGCGACCTCAACAATCCAGCCGGCTATTCCGGCATGACCGCGTTCCGGTCCACCTCGTCCGAGGATTATGTGTTCTTTGCGCCCAGTGATGGCGTGACCGGCAATGTATACACGGCAATATCCATTGCGGTCGCAGGCGCGTCCCAATATGACACGTTCTCCGATGACTACGATGCCGCAATCAAAACCGTGGCTGACCGCATCGAGAGTCAGATACAAACCCAGCGGCAGAAAGCCCGCCGCCAACAAATCGTCACAAGCGCTCAGAACACGCTCGATGCAGCCAAGGCTGATGCGCTCAAGCAGCTTGACGAAGGCCAGCAGCAGATCGACAGTAATCGTGCTGAGCTGGAGGCCAACGAGACGAAGCTCGCAGAGAGCCGAACGCAACTCGAACAGAACAAAGCCTCCATCACTGACGGCGAGCGGCAAATAGCCGAAGGCCGCGCGCAAATAGCTTCCGCGCGTCAGCAGATTGCACAAGGTCGTCAGCAGATAGCCGATGCCCGCGCGCAGCTCGAGTCCGGCAAAGCCCAACTCACCAGCGCCAGGCAACAACTCGATGCCGCGCAGGCTGAGCTGACCGCCAACCGGAGCAAGGTCGAACAAGGCATTGCGCAAATCGACCAAGGTGTGGCACAACTTGAACAGATGCTGCAGCTTATCCAGCAAGCCGATGATCTGCTATCCCAGCTCGATCCGAATATCGATGTCGATTCATCCACATGGCAGACTGTGAAACAGCTGCTCGCCAGTGTGGGAATCACTGTGCCCGACGTGCCGTCCATCAGTTCGCTGAGACAACAGTTAGATGCCAAACAGAATGAACTGCAATCGCAGCGCAGCGACGCGATCAAGCAAAAAACCGAACTGCAGCAAACCTTGGATGGCACGATTGCCCCCGCGCAGAACGCCTTGGACCAGCAGAATGCGCAGTTAACGGCCAAAGAACAGGAAGCTGCAGCCGGAGAAGCGGAGCTCAACGCCAAGTTAGCCGAGCTCGAATCGAATACCGCACAACTGGAAACGCAGTCGGCGCAACTTGAAGCACAGGCCGCGCAACTGGCCGGCGGCAAACAGCAGCTTGAAGAGGGCGAAAAGCAGCTGAAAGACGGAGAACAGCAGCTTGAGGACGGCAAACAGCAGCTGGAGGATGCCCAACAAGAGCTGGATGAGAAACGCAGCGAGGCGGAGAGCGAGTTCGCCAAACAGCAGCGCCGTATCGACGACGTGGCCAACGCGCGCTGGTACATGCAGACGCGTTCCTCAATCGATGGATTCAGTTCGCTCAAGTCAGACGTCAGCTCCATCGAGTCCATAGGCCGCGCATTCCCGGTGGTGTTCTTGCTGGTCGCCGTGCTGATGAGCTTGACCACCATGACCCGCATGGTCGAAGAAGATCGCGGACTTATCGGCACGTATCTGGGTCTTGGCTATGGCGGCATGGTCGTTTCTCTGCGATACTTGCTGTTCGCGTTGCTCGCTTGCCTAGTCGGTGGTGGCATAGGCCTGCTGGTCGGGTTCCTTGGTATCCCGGCATTCCTACTGATTGTGATTAAAGGGCTGTATATATTGCCGGACGTGCGGCTTGAATACGACTGGGGGTACGGCACCGCCGGCATCCTATTGTTCGTGGTTGGTGTGGGTGTGGCCACCGCACTTGCCTGTCGTAGCGAAATTCGGCACACGCCTGCCGCGCTGATGCGACCGAAAGCGCCAAAGGCCGGCGCCCGCATTCTGCTGGAACGTATCAGGCCGGTATGGAGCAGGCTGAGCTTCTTGGGCAAGGTCACCGCACGCAATATCTTCCGGTTCAAGTCGCGCCTGTTGATGACCGTGGGTGGTGTGGCCGGCTGCACTGCACTGATTATCTGCGGATTTGCGATTAACGACACCGTGGACACCATCGGCGTCAAACAGTATGGGCAGATCTATCAATACGACTTGATGGTGGTGTCGAATGACGATGATGCGGCCGCGATGCGCAAGCAGGTCAAAAAGGATGGGCGGACCACCGAAACGTTGAACTTGCGCGTGGATAGTGCGGAGATGAGCAATGCTGCTCAGGAAAGCGAAACCATCCAGTTGATGGCGGTACCCAATAATTCGCTGAACAAATTGAACGATATGGTCACCTTGGAAGAGGCCGGCGATGAGGGATGGTTTGGACTGTCTAACTTCTTCGGCGCATCAGGTGGCGGCACTGTGACGCTGGATGACAGTGGTGTGATTGTGGCGCAATCCGCTGCCAATTCGTTGGGCGTGCACACTGGCGATACCGTTACCGTGAGCAACGGCGGTAGTAGCCGCGCTAAGATAAAGGTCGCCGCGGTGGTGCGCAACCTCATCGGATCCGATGTGTACATCAGTGAGCGGCTGTACGACCAGAAATTTGCGGCACATGACATTGACTCATCTGCCTCGGATGGTGAGTCTTCCACTCTGACTTGGAACGCGATGCTTGCCAAACTGAAGGGTCCCGATGGGGAACAGGCCGAGTATGCGGATCGGCTGGGTGAGGAATCGTCGGTGGTGAAGGCCGTGAGTTGTGCGCATCTGGAGGCTACGTTCAAATTCGATTTGATGGCCGCCGTGGTGGCGCTGATTGTGGGGCTTGCCGGCGGATTGGCGTTGGTGGTGCTGTTTACGCTGGCCAACACGAACGTATCCGAGCGCGTACGCGAGATGGCCACGCTTAAGGTGCTGGGCTTCTATGACCGTGAAGTGCACAACTACGTGAATCGCGAGATGATGATTCTGACCGGCATGGGAGTGGTGGTCGGATTGCCGCTCGGTCGCTGGATTGGCGGGCTTCTGACGGCTGCGCTGAATATGCCGTCACTGTACTTTGAAGTGGAAGTGCATTGGTACAGCTATGCGATTGCTGTGGCGGTCACGTTGGCATTCGCGCTGCTGGTGCAGCTGTTCACCAACCCAGTGCTTGACCGGATTGAGCCGGTCAGTTCGCTCAAGTCCGTGGAATGACCTTGCTTGAGCCCCCTCTGATGAGGGGCTGTCAGCGAAGCTGACTGGGGGGAGAGAAGACAAGATGGAGAAAGTTCAATTTCTTGGTGATGAATTGAACTTTTTGGCCTAATGTTCGCGGTATCATCACGTGTGTTCGTGAGCTGGGTGATTTTCGCGACATCTATCGGTGATACAGTTTGAACTTGCATTGAACGAGTGCCGTAGTCGGCGTGAACAGGGCCGAGCGGCAGAGAAGAGAAACGAAATCAGTATGGCCGATACAAATGCGAACGGTAACGCGCAGCAGTCCGGGAGCAAGCTCAAGTCCGTCGAGAGCCTTGATCAGACCAATGCGATGGAACGAGGCCTCAGCAACCGCCATGTACAGTTCATCGCCATCGGCGGCACTATCGGCACCGGCCTGTTCCTGGGCTCCGGCAAATCGATCTCGCTGACCGGCCCCTCGATCGTCTTCGTGTATATCCTGGTCGGCGTCATCATGTTCTTCCTGATGCGCGCCATCGGCGAGATGATGTACCGCGATCCCAGCCAGCACACCTTCATCAATTTCATCACCCGCTACCTGGGCAACGGATGGGGGCATTTCGCCGGCTGGACGTATTGGGCCGCGCTCGTGCTGCTGGGCATGACCGAGATCACGGCCGTCTCCACGTACTTCATCACCTTCTTCGACACGTTCGGCATCGACCTGACCCATTGGAAATGGCTGATCGAGCTGTGTTTCCTGGTGTCGCTGGTGTCCGTCAACCTGATCGCCGTCAAGGTGTTCGGCGAGGTGGAGTTCTGGTTCTCGATGATCAAGATCACGCTGATCGGCGCGATGATCGTCACCGCCGTGGTCATGATCGTGATCGGCTACCAGTACCCGGCCGCGCGGATTCATGGCGTGGATCATGTGAGCCCGGCGGGCCACGCCGGACTCGACAACCTGTTCGCCGGCTTCTCGTTCGCCCCGAACGGCTGGATGGCCTTCCTCATGAGCTTCCAGATGGTGTTCTTCGCCTATGAGCTGCTCGAGTTCGTGGGCGTCACCGTCTCCGAGACCAAGAATCCTCGTGAGGTGCTGCCCAAAGCCGTCAACGAGATCATCGTGCGTGTGCTCATCTTCTACGTGGGCGCGCTCGTGGCCATCATGTGCATCGTGCCGTGGACCTCGTTCAAGCCGAACGAGGACGGCTCCTTCGCCTCCCCGTTCATCATGGTGTTCCAGTACGCCGGGCTGAACTGGGCGTCCGCCCTGGTGTTCTTCGTGGTGATCACCGCCGCGTCCTCGTCGCTCAATTCGCTGTTGTATTCCGCCGGCCGTCACCTGTACCAGCTGGCCGAAGAGTCGCCGAGCCCGATGCTCAATAAGATCGGTCAGGTTTCCGATCGCAAAGTGCCGGCGCGCGCAATTCTGGTGTCTGCAGTGCTGATTCTGCTCTCGCCGATTGTTAACGCCATTCCAGGTGTTTCCGGTGCGTTCGTGCTGTTCTCGTCTGCCAGTTCCGCGGTGTTCCTATTTATTTACATTCTGACGCTGGTGGCACACCGGAAGTACCGTCGTTCGGACGACTTCATCCCGGACGGTTTCGTGATGCCTGTATGGAAGGTGCTGAACACAGTGGCGATTGCGTTCTTCGTGTTTATTTATCTGACGCTGTTCTTGGCGGACGATACGCGCAATTCCGCGATTGCCGGCTTGGTGTGGTTGATTGGCTTCGGTGGCTTCTCGCTGTTGCGCGAGCGTTACCGCAGTCGTGATTTGAAGGCCGCGCTAGAGCATAAGGAGTAGGTTTTTGGCTCCCCCTCCCTGAGGGGAGCTGGATTGCGTAGCGAGACTGAGGGGAGTCGCGGTGGCACCGGGACTCCCCTCAGTCGTCTAACGAAGACAGCTCCCCTCTTCAGAAGGGCGCCAAGCAAATGCTGAAATCAGTACTGATATTCCTGGTGTCTTCTCTCCGGCCGTGACCGCAAACGGCAAATGGTTGCGCTTGGATGGGATTGGGCAGGTGCAGAACAGGCTGAACGCGCACGGGTAGTTGAAGTCAATATGGTCCAGCGTGAGGATATCCGCGGCCGTCAATTCGTAAATGCGGCCGATACCGGCGGTCTTGGTGCCGCTTGTCTCGTCGGAGAAGAATATGTAGGCGTCCCGACGTGGTCTATTTCACGCGTGATCTGGAGTAGACGATATCGATATACAGGTATTCGGCCGAAGGGAGTGGCGTCGCAATGGATGGTTCAGTTGTGGCGCTATTTCCCCTTTAGTCGTCTAACAACGGCTCAGCCTTAGAGAAGGGCGTCGCGCATGGGTCAGCTATGCGACGGACGACCGCTGCCAGGGTAGCGCAATGCCCCGTGCACTAGTGCCGATGTGAAATGCATGCTGCACAGCCCGCTTCCTCAGCCTCATTCGTGCATCCATCAATGCTGCATAGATTCATTCCTCGAATCATGATTCCCGCCCCCTCGGTGGTCTGGCTTCCGTGCCAGCTTTTTCTTGACTCCATATGTAGCCCGGAATCGTTGCAATGCATAGGTGCTGTGTATTGATTCGTTTTTTACAGGTGTTCTATCGTTTTTGTGGTCTCGTGAACAGCTGGGGCGACGGATCTGCCTAGATTGCTCTCAATGGTAAATTGTTTACGGTGTGAGATATTCTTTGGGATGTTTGCGGTGCACTGCCGCATGGTGCGTGAAATGGATGGTGCTTCGATATGGGATTCGAGCAGGAAGCGGTCGGCGAGCTGTATGCCAGCGTATGGGGCAATCGTTCGAAAATGCAGAGGGAATTCACGCGCGGCGCCCATGGAGAGCAGTTCGTGCTTCGGGAGTTGTCCTTCAAGGGCACCCAGACGCCGTCGCAGTTGGCGACTGCGCTTCAAGCTAGCTCAGGCCGTATCTCCGCCGTGCTGTCATCGTTGGAAAAGAAGGGCTGGATTACGCGCGACATTGATTCTAATGATCGGCGCATCATCCGCGTGAGTCTTACTGATTCCGGGCGTGAGGAGTCTCATCGAATGATTGATGAGATGCGTTCCGCAATCTGCTGGATCTTCTCGCAGATGGGGGAGCGTCGCACGCGCGAATTCGTTGATTTGCTTTCGGAATTCACCACGTACATGTCGATTTGCCATCCCGGCCAGCCGCGTCCCACTGCTGAGCAAGTGCGGGGGGCGTTTGCCGAGCGGGATAAGCGCGTGGTGGAGCACATGGCGTCCAAACATGCTGAGGGCTGATCGGCAAGCATGATTGATGATGCTCGCAGCGAACATGCAGAATTGCGCGTAATATCTTACGGTGTAAGTAATCAAATGATGAAAACTATTAAGACATCGTGAATCAATAAGTATCGATAACTCAATCAATCCACAAATCAAATAGTTAATAACCCAATAACCAACCAACACAAGGGGAAACCAATGTTTCGCATCATGAAATACCTCTCCAAAGCGGAGATCGGTCAGATGCTTATCGCCTTAGTGTCCATCGTCGGGCAAATCTGGTTCGACCTCGAACTGCCCGATTATATGTCAGACATCACCACCCTGGTCGAGACGCCGGGCAGCGCAATGGCGGACATCTGGACCGCCGGCGGCAAGATGCTGCTGATCTCGCTCGGCTCGGTCTGCTGCGCCATCATCACCGGCTATATCGCGGCGCGCGTGGCCTCCAGCTTCGGCCAGCGCCTACGCTCGCTCGAATTCCGTAAGGTCGAATCCTTCGGCCCGGCCGAAATGAGCAAGTTCTCCACGGCCAGCCTCATCACCCGCTCCACCAACGACATCACGCAAATCCAGATGTTCATCACCATGGGTCTGCAGCTCATTGTCAAGTCGCCGATCATGGCCGTGTGGGCTGTCTGCAAGATTGCCGGCGAGGGCTTCGAATGGACGGTCGCCACGGCCATAGCGGTCGTGATTCTGCTGGTCGCTGTCGTAATCCTCATGGCACTGGTCATGCCGAAGTTCAAGGCCATGCAGGGGCTCACCGATAACATCAACCTCGTGGCCCGCGAGAATCTCACTGGTCTGCGGGTGGTGCGCGCCTACAACGCCGAGGACTACCAGGAGTCCAAATTCACCAAGGCCAACAAGGATCTGACCGATACGCAGCTGTTCACCAACCGCACCATGGCCATCATGATGCCGCTGATGAACACGGTGATGAACGGCCTTATGCTCGCCGTCTACTGGATTGGCGCCTACCTGATCGAGGCCGCCGAGCTTACCGACAAGCTCACCGTGTTCTCCAACATGGTGGTGTTCTCCAGCTACTCCGTGCAGGTGATTATGAGCTTCCTGCTGATGAGCATGGTATTCGTGCTTTGGCCGCGCGCCGACGTGTCCGCACAGCGCGTGATGGAAGTGTTGAACACCGAGCCGATTGTGAAAAACGGCACCAAGCGCGTGGCCGATATCGCAAAGACCGGGCAGACGGGCACTGTGGAATTCAAGGACGTGAGCTTCACCTACCCGGATTCGCGCGAGGCCATGCTGCAGGGCATCAACTTCAAAGCCGAGAAGGGCCAGACCGTGGCGTTCATCGGCTCTACCGGCTCGGGCAAGTCGTCGCTGATTAATCTCGTGCCGCGCTTCTACGACGTGTCCGCCGGGCAAGTGCTCGTCGACGGTGTGGACGTGCGCGACTATGACATGGTCGCCCTACGCGACAAGATCGGCTACGTGCCGCAGCGCTCCGTATTGTTCAAGGGCACCGTGGCCGGCAATATCAGCTATGGCGACAAGCCCGGCGAGAACGACGCGGTCGAACTCGCGGATACCTCTACTCCCGCCGGCCGTAAGCGTGAGGCGCTTCAGCTGGCCGCCGATGCCGCCAACGACGGCAAGTTGACAGACGAACAGATGAGCCGTGTCAAGGCCGCTGCCGACGTGGCCCAGGCCAGCGAATTCGTCAACCGCATGGACGGCGGATTCGATTCGCCGATCGCACAAGGCGGCTCGAACGTGTCCGGTGGCCAGAAGCAGCGTCTGTCCATCGCCCGCGCCGTCTACCGTCATCCGGAAATCCTGATTTTCGATGACTCGTTCTCTGCGCTCGACTTCAAAACCGACCGTGCGGTGCGAGACGCGCTCGCCGAGGAAGCCAAGGATTCCACCAAGCTCATCGTGGCCCAGCGCATCGGCACGATCATGAACGCCGATCGCATCGTGGTGCTTGACGAGGGCAAGGTTGTGGGACAAGGCACACACAAGGAGTTGCTCGAGAACTGCGAAGTGTACCGACAGATTGCCGAATCCCAGCTGAGTGAATCGGAACTGACTGCGTAACTTATATGGCTCCCGCTGGCGGGAGCTGTCGAGCATAGCGAGACTGAGGGTGGTCTCTGAAGCCTCCTCTCAGTCACTTCGTGACAGCTCCCCTCCAGAGGGGAGCCAAGAGACAAAGGACTTAAGAAACAATGCCAAGAGGACCTATGGGCCGCGGAGGTGCGGTCGAAAAACCACAGGATTTCGGCAAAGTCATGGGCAAACTCGTCCGCTTTTGCCGCAAATACGTTCCTGCCATCATCATCGCGCTTGTGCTGGGCGCGGCTGGCACCATCTGCCAGATTATCGGCCCGGACAAGCTCAAGGACATGACCAATGAGATCACCAAAGGTCTGCCTGCGGTAGTGCACGGCAAGCCGGTGCTCAACTCGATCGACATGGGCGCGGTTGCTCGTATCGGCTGGCTGCTTGTGGTGCTGTATGTGGGCTACGCGTTGCTCAGCTACATTCAAAGCTGGATGATGGCCACCGTTACGCAGCGCACTGCACAGGAGTTGCGTGAGTCGATCAGCAAGAAGATCAACAAGCTGCCGCTCAGCTACTTCGACAAAGTCAGCTACGGCGACGTGCTTTCCCGTATCACCAACGATGTGGACGCTATCGGCCAGACGCTGGGCCAGTCGCTCGGATCGCTGATCACATCCGCGACGCTGTTCGTGGGCGCATTGGTCATGATGTTCTACGACAACTGGATCATGGCGCTGTGCGCAATCGGTTCAAGCATCATCGGCCTGATCATCATGATGGTCATTATGAAGGCCTCGCAAAAGTACTTCACCCGCCAGCAGGTCGCGTTGGGTGATGTGAACGGCCATGTGGAAGAGATGTACGCCGGTCACACCATCGTCAAGGCATACAACGGCGAGGCAGATTCTATTCGTCGGTTCGAGCGCTACAACGCGGATCTGTACGATTCCGGCTGGAAGTCGCAGTTCTTGTCTGGTCTGATGATGCCGCTGATGAACTTCGTCGGTAATTTCGGCTATGTGGTGGTGTGCGTGGTGGGTGCCGCGCTCGCCATGGACGGCCAGATCGAATTCGGCGTGATCGTGGCGTTCATGATGTATATCCGCCTGTTTACGCAGCCGCTTTCGCAGTTTGCGCAGGCGTTCCAGAACCTGCAGCGTTGCGCCGCCGCATCCGAACGCGTATTCGGATTCCTCGAAGAGTCGGAAATGGCTGACGAATCCGGCAAGCAGGCGCTGCTTGGCGCTCAAGGCCATGAGGTGCACGGCGATGTGGAATTCAGTCACGTGCGCTTTGAATATGAGGCCGGCAAGCCGATTATCAACGACTTCTCCGCTTCTGTCTCCTCCGGTCAGAAGGTTGCTATTGTGGGCCCGACCGGTGCCGGTAAGACCACTATGGTCAACCTGCTTATGCGCTTCTACGAGATTGCCGGTGGCTCGATCGCCATCGATGGCGTGGACACCAAGTCCGTGCCGCGCTGGAATGTGCACGACCAGTTCTCCATGGTGCTGCAGGATACCTGGATCTTTAATGGCACTGTGCGCGAGAACATCGCCTACTCCAAGCCGGGCGTTACGGATGAGCGGATCATCAGCGCATGCAAAGCTGTGGGATTGCACCACTACATCATGTCGCTGCCGAACGGCTACGACACCGTGCTCGACGAGAATTCGTCGCTGTCCGCCGGCCAGAAGCAGCTGCTCACCATTGCCCGCGCAATGGTGCAGGACGCACCGATTCTGATCCTCGATGAGGCCACATCTTCGGTTGATACCCGTACTGAAGAGTTGATTCAGAAGGCCATGGACGCGTTGACCGTGGACCGTACCTCCTTCGTGATTGCGCACCGCCTCTCCACGATTCGCGACGCCGACATGATTCTCGTCATGAATCACGGCGATGTGATCGAACGCGGCACGCATGAGGAGTTGCTGGCTGCTGGTGGCTTCTACGCGGATTTGTACAACAGCCAGTTCGCTTTGTCGGACTGACGGCTGAACTATCGCATGAAAAAGCTGCCCGGAAAATCGGGAGACTGGGCAGCGGAGCGGTCGGCGGTGAGGATGGCGCATTCGAATGGAAAGTGTGCGCGCAGCTGGGCGGCCGGGGTGGTGAAGAGGGCGGTGGCAAGGCCGTCAGCTTGGGCGGTAGCCAAAGATGGCGGCGTAGCGGCAACCCATGTGGCGGCTACGCTGTTAACCGGCACACCGTCGATGGCGTTGAGCAGATGGTGGAGTTGATGGCCGGCGGCATCGGTCCAGTGTCGGCGGCTGGGGGAGCTTGCGCAGAACGCGCCTTGGCTGATCTCTGCCACGCCGACGGCGTTAGCCGGGTCGGAGGGATCTTCAAGGGCGATGGTGATTGGTTCGCTCGTGTGCACCAGCAAATCGCCGCCGGCGTCGATGACATATCGGAGGTCGCTCTGGGCCACCCCCAGCCTTTCCGCAATCAGATCCACCAGATAGCCCTTGCCGCATGCGCCGAAGTCGAGTGCGACCGGGCCATGCGTAACCAACGTTGTGCCATGGTGCTCGATGGCGTGATCCCATGTGGCCCGCCCATGAATCGCACCTGTGTGTTCAGCGGCATTGGGTTCGTTCGCAGATGAATATGATTTGTCATATCCCAGCCGAATCAGATCTTCGCCCACGCATGGGTCAATCGCCCCATTGGTAGCAGAAAACAAGTGGTCATACAGGTCAAATAGATTCAGCGTCCAGTCAGGAAAATCGAATGTGCCGCCGTGCGTGGCCACGCGCATCTGACCCACAATCGAGTCACCTTTAAATCGAGACAGTACGTTTTCGTAATCGGAAATGAGGTCTTCGATGTGCTGGTGCAGGTCACCGCCCAGCGCGCTCGCGGTATGCAACAGCAGGCCGGTTCCCAAGGCATTGGGGAACGCGGCGGTGTGCGGCAATTGCTCGGTTAGGCCTGTCATGCCTACTATCGTAGGGCGTGTGGCTGCGCGGCTGCAAGGCGTTGCGCTGTGCGGTGTATACTGAATCTTGACACTGTGTCAATGTTGATTCGGAGGGTATGAGAATGGACAATGCAACAGCGGTAAGTGCAACGAATGTGTCCGGTGGCTCGTTGCAATCGACTGTCAAGGATTTGCCCATTGCCAAAGTGTGGGCCTTCGCGGTCGGCCAGTTCGGCTGGGCGCTGCTTTCCGGCATCATCTCCAACTGGCTCGTCTACTTCTACCAGCCCGATCAGGAGACCGTCTCCCAAGGCCAGACCGTGTTCGTGCCGCAGGGTCTCGTGGTGTTTGGGCTAGTAACCGTGGTGGGAGGCATCACCGCATTCGCCCGGTTCTTTGATGCTTTCGTGGACCCGGCCGTGGCCTCCCTGTCCGACCGCTGCGATTCCAAAGCCGGCCGCCGCATGCCCTTCCTGAAATTCGCGGCCCTGCCGCTCGCCGTGGTCACCGTACTCGTGTTCTGGAGTCCGATCAACGGCACCAGTTGGGTCAACGCGGCATTCCTGTTCGTCACTGTTATCGGCTACTACATTGCCCTCACGTTCTACTGCACGCCGTACAACGCGCTCATCGCCGAGCTCGGTCACGATTCCAAGCAGCAGTTGACCATCTCCACCGCCATCTCCTTCACCTGGGTGGCCGGCACCGCCATCGCCTATGTGGCGCCGGTGATTTGGGGCGCATTCGTGCCGATGATGGGGCGCATCACCGCCATCCGCGTGACCTTTACCATCATGGCTGCCGTGGCGTTCGCCTGCATGCTTGTGCCGCCGCTGGCCATTCGCGAGAAGGACTACGTCAACTCGCAGCCCACCTCCGAATCGACCATTGAATCCCTGAAGCAGACCTTTTTCGACGGTGAATTCCGCAAGTTCGTATGCTCCGACGTGGTCTACTGGGTGGCCATCACCACGTTCCAGACCGGCCTGCCGTTCTTCGTGACCAGTCTGCTGAAACTGCCGGAAACCACCACGACCATCTACTTTGTACTCATGACCGGTGTCTCGGTGCTGTTCTATCTGCCGGTCAATATCCTGGCTAACCGTGTGGGCAAAAAGCGCTTGTTGCTTATCGCTTTTGTGATTTTCACCTGCGCGTTCGCCTTTGCCGGTGCACTCGGCTCCGGTGTGCTCGCCTTCATGCCGGCCATGGCCCAGGGCCTGACGCTTTCAGTGGTGGGTGCGATTCCGATGGCTGCATTCGGCATCCTGCCACAGGCCATCGTGGCGAATATCGCCGATGCCAGTTCCAAGACCACGGGCCAAGATCGTCAGGGCATGTTCTACGCGGCTCGTACTTTTGCTATGAAAATGGGGCAGTCCGTGGCCATGTTGCTGTTCACCGGAGTGTCCACCATCGGCATGGCATCCGGCGCGGGCTACCGTATCGCCGCCGTGTGCGCGGCTGTGCTGTGTGGATTGGGCGGCATTGTGTTCGCGTTCTATAACGAGAAGAAGGTGTTGCACGTGCTGGGGGCATAGGCATAGTGCAGTTGCGGCTGGATTGGCTTGATTGATTCGACCAGCCAGCTGGCATACGTTTTTCAGACTATTTCGGCTCTTGTCTGGAAAATGTGCACTGCTGTGTGCTCAGTGTGCGTTCTTCCAGATTTTTGGGAAAATAGTCTGTCTGCCGACACCTTGCCCGAATTGCGTTTGACTGCACCCCGTATTATATTTGTGCGAGTTGCTTTGCGGAGCAAAGTAACATCCAAGGGGCTGTAGCTCAGTTGGTAGAGCGCTTCGTTCGCATCGAAGAGGTCGCGGTTTCGACTACCGTC
>OBWO01000435.1_pt1 | contig 31325 bp, 28 predicted proteins | sample 1476401 | NCBI WGS metagenome assembly OBWO01 (sample SAMEA2580091, study PRJEB22360) | human gut metagenome | biome: human gut; feature: human-associated habitat; material: faeces | place: Denmark | collected 2008/2010 | reverse complement strand
ATGTTCGCATGGCGGGACCTGTCATATTCCCAGAGATTGACACTCCCGTGGTTGAAACCACGGGATTCCTGCGAACTGGGCTTGCTTGGATTCAGACGATACGTCTGAATCCAGAGGCTTCCCATTTTTAGCGGGCTATCCCCGGTTGTCGGCCGGTTCCTCTTCTTTCGTTATGCTTCTTCCCGGCTGAGCCGCAATGCCTCGTCACGAATGTTCAACGCGGCGTTCACGTCCCTGTCGTGCGGGATTCCGCACCGTTCGCACACCCATTCGCGTTCGGACAGCCGCAATCCCTTGTACTCGTGCCCGCAGTCGTGGCAGAGTTTGGAACTCGGATAGAACCTGTCCACTTGGACGAGGATGCGACCATACACCATTCCGCCTTGTAGGAGAGCTTGTCCACGAGGCCGCTCCACCCGTCGCGGAGTATGGAACGGTTCATCGCGCGCTTGCGAGACTGGCCGCTGCGTATGCCTTCAGCGTTCTTCTTCGCCTTCCGCATCATGTTCCGTACCATCAGGGTCTCCATGCCGATGAATTGGTTCTCTTCTATCAGCCTGTGGGACAATTGGTGCTGGAAGTTATCGCGGTAGCGGCGGAGCTTGGCATACGCCTTGGCCACGATCGCCCTCTGTCTGCGGTAGTTGTTCGACCCTGTCGTTCGACGGGACAGCTTGCGCTGCTCCCGTTTGACATCCTCCTCCAATCGGCGCAGCCGGTTCGGATAGTCGATCTTCTCGCCGGTGGACAGCGTGAGGAGATCCTTGACGCCCAAGTCGATGCCGACCCGCCCCTCGGCTCGTGTTTTCGGTTGGATGTCCACGTCGAACAGGAGCACGAGACAGTACGTCCGGTTCTCACGTTTCACCGTCCAGCTGGACAGGCTCTCGATCGGATGGCGTAGCCGGTCACGTTTGCGGATGCGCACCGAGCCAAGCTTCCTGGACAACGGATACCGATTGCCATCCATACGGCGTATCGGCATGGCATTGCGGAACGATTGGATGTTGTCGTTCCTTGAGGCGAAACGGGGACGATGCTTCCCGTACTGGGCTTTGCGGAAGTACGCCGACGTGCCTTGCGGAAATCCATGATGGCGTTGCTCAACGCATTCGACGGGATCGGACTGTCCCTGAGCCATCCGTTCGCGTTCTTCATGCCGGTCACGTCCGGATACTCGGGGTTCGGGTTCGTCTCCTTGTCGTACGCGTTGAACGCCTCGACCTGCTGGTTGTAGGCGAAACGCCTGTCCCCGAAGCACCGTTCCAGCAACGCAGCCTGAGTCCTGGACGGCGTGAACGGTATGCGCTGCGCCACCTTGCGCATGGTCATTGTGATTCACGCTCCTTCGACCGTTGGTCGTCGATGTATTTGGCCACCGCCTGCTCGTTGACCGAGCCGATGCTTTCCGCGAAATAGCTGGGCGACCACAGGCTCCGCTCGCCCTTGCGCCTCCAGTATTGGCTTTTCAGTTCGGGGTGCATGGCGAACAGTCGGAGACTGGACGTGCCCTTCAACTGTTTGACGATGCTACTCACGCTGATTTTCGGTGGCGCTGACACGAACAGGTGGATATGGTCGTCCAATCCGACCTCCATGCGGGGAATGCGGTAGCCGTGCTCGTCGGCTATCTCCCTGAGAATCGTCTTCAAATCCGAGTCGATTCCGTTCTTAAGCACCTTGCGACGGTATTTCGTGCACCAGACGATGTGGTAGTTCAGATTGTATACCGAAGTCCTACCATGTGTGAACCGTTCATCGCTTGCGCTCATGGGAATAATCGTAGCACATCCGCTACCATACGCAAAATTCGATACGCCCTAACCCGGCACTGAAATACCGGGTTTGCGGGCTAAAAAATCTCATCAAACATCTCAGCAGCCGTATGGGAACGCGGGCCGTTCTCCGCTGAATATTCATGGACTTCCCGCAAGGCAGAAAACGTATCAGTAGGAACGGCGCTCTGTTGAGGAAGGTCTAATGAAAGTCGGAACTCGTACGTGTCTGAATTGGAACACATGTGATTTCCCCTTTAGCCCTGGCTACTTGAACAGGTCGAACAGACTGAACGTGGTCTTCTTGTAGACCGTGCTGTACAGCTTGCGCTTGGGATGCAGCCATCCCAGGCCCTTCTTGCCGTAGCCGGGGATCAACGCTTTCTTGACCGCGCGGGTGGCACGGCCTTTCGTGCGCGCGGACAGGCTCTTCTTCCAGCTGGGTTTCCTCATCCCGTATTTCATGACGGCCTCTTTTCGGATGACTACCTCACATTGTGCCGCGCCCACAGCAAACCGACAAGTCAGGAACCCATACTTGGCTATGCTCCATCACTCGTCCAGGCATAAGGGGCAAGGACGCGGTGCGGACCACACCCTATCAAAACATGAACATCAGGAGCCTGCAACTGCATCTCGGAACATGCGATAAGGTGGAACCAATGGCAGAAAGGCGGTGCGGCTATGAGTGCTTGGATGATTCGCGCGGGACACGGTGGGGTGTACGCGGAAGACTGGCTTGACAAGGGGAAGATCGGCATCGGTTGGGATTTTGGAAGCAAGGATATCGCTTCCATGAAACGCGAGCAGATCCGAGCCACATATCTAGCCGAACATCCCAATGAAAGTAAAAACAGGGTGGCTGCCATCGTCGGTCAGGTGTACCGTTTCGCACACGAGATGACACAAGGACAGACCGTCGTCATGTACGATCCGGCGAGTCGTCTTTATCATATTGGCGTCATCACCGGTGATTGCGTTCCCACGCGTGATGAAGATGACCCCGCCTATACCCGTACCGTTCGTTGGGAGACATCCGCATCACGCGATGCGCTCAAGCAATCCTCCAAAAACTCCCTCGGCGGCATCCAGACTATTTTCGCCGTGTCGGGCGAGGTCATGAACGACCTCCGATCAACCACGGGGACTTCGCAGCCGATTCCGGGGGAAGGGGGCAGGCGAAGACGCCTCCGACGACAATGAGGACGCCCGCGCCGCCACATATGATAATGGCATCGAGCTTATCAAGGACCGCGTGAACCAACTTGACTGGGAGGACATGGAACGCCTCGTGGCAGGACTGCTCAAAGCCATGGGATATTGCGCTCGGATCACGCCGAAAGGGCCGGACGGCGGCCGCGATGTCATAGCATCTCCCGATGCCCTTGGACTGGAATCGCCACGTATCGTGGTCGAAGTCAAACACCGCAAGGGTGCCATGGGAGCACCTGCGATCCGTTCCTTCATTGGCGGCCTACGCACGAACGACCACGGACTTTATGTCTCCACCGGAGGTTTCACCAGAGAAGCCCGATACGAGGCGGACCGCTCCAATGTTCCCATGCGCCTGCTCGACCTCGACGGATTCGTCCGCCATTATGTTGATGTGTATGACAAGACCGATGAGGAGACGCGCGATATTCTGCCGCTGACCCGTATTTGGTGGCCTGCATAGAGAAGCATGACCTCCGCTCATCACCTACGGAATAAATCGACGATTCCAATGAAATCTCTTCAGTTGCCGAATCTCTCCTTATGGGTACCCGTACGGAGAAACCATGCAGTGCCGTCTTCCAGAATCCAATCGAGCATAATCAGATTCCCAAGGAATCGAACAACTCATCGGCCGTATGGAACCGCAAATCGCCTTTCGCCGAACGCTCATGGGCTTCCTGCAGTACGGAAAGAGTCTCAGCTGGGATTGCGCTCTGATACGAAAGATTCAGCGGAATGTGCCTCTCCCCTGACGATCCGCCTATAGAACGTTGGAAACAGGCACGTCACTTGCTGACAGCTTTCTTGAGCGCATTCTGCAGTTCTGGATCAACCGCAAACAGGTACAATCCATGCACGCCTCGTTTGAGCAAGACGTTCAGCTCGTTACGCAGATTGGATTGCGCATAACTGACCAAACCATTTCTCTTAACTACCGCGCTCCTATTACGGCTACCCTTCTCATCGAAAACAATTTCACCATTACGATACGTGACTGATGGCCCGATGATAACGCCTACATAATTCAAGTCGAATCCCTGGATAGAGAACGTCGACCCCACTTCGTTAAGCGTACGCGGATTCTCAGCCCAAACTTCATTGGAAGAAAGCGTTTTCTCATTTACTTTGATCTCATAGTTCCACGGATGACAAAAATAATCGGGATTCCCATCCGGATTCGACGCATCATATCCGCGTTGAACTCCTGGGGCCGAGCCCATATGCCATGTCCCCTGCTTGTCCCGGTACATTTCTACATTCCATAGTCCATCAGGACTGGAATCATTGGCTTTATTCCCATTATATTTCCAATCATAGGTAGCGACCACTCGAGAAAGACCGCACCCATCAACACCTGCAGCCTTTAAATACGCTTTTTCTTTGATGGCTTTGAACAGCTCAACAGGCGAATCGAAAATCTTTATCTCAAATGGATCACGAATGTATTTACCTGTCTGCCGATCTTTTTCCCCAAGGTCTTTAGGAATTGACCCAACACTCTTTCCGTCCGCGAAATCGTCTATCCACTGCATTGTCGCCTCATCCGCCGCGATTCGGAATTGTTTAGTCAGACGTACATGACTAAATAGGTAACGTTCACCCCACATGTCCAGTGGCATGAATTGTTCCAACTGCCCATCTCGTATATCAACGCGCTCTTTCTGCGGAAAAAGTTTACGCAGTTCTTTCTCATCCCATCGTTGCGAGGTCTGTAGAATCTGGTTCGGGTCGAATACCGCGATGACCACTTTTGCACGACGAAGCAAATCATGGAGCATGTTCTTACCGGAATATCCTTGATTGCCCTGCGTGAGCAGCAAGTGGGCCTCGTCGACGAGCACGACATCGGCTTTACCTCGCGGCCTGTCCGGGATACCCCGATTACCTGCCTTTTCGCTGAACTGATTGATAAACTGGGATGGCTTAAATGCTATTCCATCGTTGCCTTTTTGCAGTCCCAGCTTGATTGCAATCTGATTATAGACATGCACCTGCTGCTCATGGTTGACCAGAATATAGGCCTTCCTACGCCTACTCTTACCTCTTGTCTGTGCCAAAACATTTTCCAGGATATCTTCATCCTCCTCATCAAGATACCCATCAACATTCATCTCCGTGACGATCCTGTAAAACAGATGGCTAAACAGTACCGTTTTACCAGTACCAGCAGCCCCCTGTAAGAAAATCAATCGTGACGTATCCGCGTTATCTGTGTCAGAAAGAACATCGGACAATACGCTCATAATCGATTCTTCCGCAACAAGCTGATCCTCACTGAGCTGATGGAACGGTGACGCCTTGAACAAGGCTGAATCGCGAATAATCTCCTCCGCAGGAAACAATTCCGGATCCTGATGATTCAGCTCCAACCAAATGTCCGAGAAAATCTGCTCAAATTCATCCTGCGTGTAATAGTCACCTTGGGCATTCGTGCGGCGATTATTTAAAGTCTTTACTGAATTGGAGCCCAGAAGGTAATGCATCAGCCTGTTTTCCACGTCCAAGGTCAACGACTTATTGAAATGCGCATTACCAATAACGTACTGCCATACCGAACGTGGATTTTTCTGCAGACGCTTATGGAATTCTTTCCAGTCATCACGTATTTTCGAATCGTTTCGCAAATGCTGCATGGCCCGATTGTGAATATTGTTCGTTTCGCCCACATATACCGTGTACTCGAAACAGCCAGTATCCTTATTCCTCTTCTCCGAATGAACCACATATACCGTGGGATAGTCAAAAAGGTAATGCAACATGCTTCGTTCGACGACCGACAGTGGAACATCGCCGCAGCTTTCCGATAAGGCTTTCTCAATTTCAACTCTGTTCTCAATACTCTGATATGGCAGATGCATGATAATCGGTTTGGGAAGCGCGCTCTTCGTCATACACTCATTATGCTCCCACACAAACACATCGGAAAGTCGACATACATACTTATGCCTATATTTCCGATTAGCGAGCGGGTACAGACGTTTTCTCGGAGACAACCTACGCAATTGAAAACATTAACTTATACATAATTCCACGTACCACTCTCTCCGAGATACAGATTTATGTATCTGTCCAATTCCGGAAAACACACCCTTTAGCAATCTGGCAAAAGCTTTCCACCCGTTCCTACAATAAAAGGATCAGTGCAGACATGACCATTCAGCGTTCATCATCAACCACAGGAGGTTAAACGATGGATCGGGCGAAGACATTAAAAGATGGCAAAGAGATAACTGTCTTCGCTCATGATCTCAGCAGTAAAGGGAGAAAGCGCATCGCCCATGGCGCTCGTTTCAAATGCCCTTACTGTGGTCGTCCAGTCGATCTCGCCGCATTGGACTCCACAAAAGTCACAACTTATTTCAAGCATCACCGAAATGATGAACTCGCAAAATTCTGTGACGAGTATGTCAGCGGTAACGGATCCGGAAACCTCCTCATGAGGAATCCGGTCGTTCCCATCTTCCTTGATCTCGAAGAAGAATCCACAAAACGGTACGTGCTGAAGGCAGGACTGTATGGCATCGGACGAAAACTACGTGATGATCTCAAAAAGAACGCAGAGGCTTATATGTCGGTCAATGGGCGAACGTACCAGTTATGGCAGATGGCAGCGGAATCTTTGAGTATTCCCATTCGGAAACTTCCAACGCTGGAACTAAGCAATGAGATAACGGTAATAGCTCCTGAATCCATACGCAGAAGAGTCGGGGAAGCTGAAGATTGTGAATCCGGCATGGTATTCACCAGCGACTACAGCGGCGCTCCGCCAAATCATGCCAACCATATTGGAATCCGAATCCGACGTGGAAATGACGTGTATGTGGGACGACGTTATTATCTTGTAATCGATTCAAGGGAGCCGAAACTGTCCAAGTCAGTTGCCACATCCTTCGATACGGCGAAAAAAGTCGGGGCTCTTACAGCAAACAGCTGTTTCACTGTTTGGCGTGTGTCTGTTGCCGCGTCATCCTCTAAGAGAGAGACCGCTGCGAATATGTTCGCCCATTTCGGCTGCCGCCTTACTGACAAGGAAAGAACAGTCGATTTGCTTTGGCCTCCATCTCTCACCTCCAATGGAATCGATCAGCCATTGTTCGAGAACACATCCGTCATATATCACGAACCGGAGGGAAACGCCAGCCACAAAGATACTGGAACCGTTCAACTCACGCATCCCGCAGAAATCTATGCGCTGGGAGACAACTACTTATTTCCATTCGGATATATTGGAACAGGAAAACATGAACGTCCAATTTATGAATTGGATACCGGTTTTTTGGTGTCCCGACCGGATGAATTCCACACATGGCGAATGATCAGCCAAGATCAAATCGATTTGTCGGCATTCTCGACATCAGAGTGTGACGAAGCGTCAGTGAGCCTAACATCAGAGGACAAGCCGGATCTGACTTGCTTATTCCCTGTAAACGTGGAAATACGCTCGAAAACAGGGAACGTCCAGAACGAAAACCTCCTTGCAAACGAGAAAACGCTTCCTGCGAGGCGAAAAGATCTGGTTCTGGTTGCAGCAGCAAGGAAGACATTCCCAAGGTCTTTCCTGCTATGCGTCAACAATGCCGGCATGACAGTAAAGTCAGCATCCTGCCCCGTCACTGGGCTTGATTCAAAGTTACAACTACGAAAAGTAAGCCATGGCATGTCAATCACAATGAGACGCGCCGGCATCACAACCAGGAAAAATAACACATCAAAAAACAAAATACTAATCCAAGCAAGGAGAGGGGAATAAAAATGGCATGGGGACAAGAGTACATAAGAGAATCAATCTGCATGGTTCGGTACAACCATGACGGCACAGTCAACAATTATCTCCGTCTTGCCGACTATGATTCCCAAGCGTCGGATATCCCCTTCCTGTGGCTGGATCCCGGTCGTTGGATCGATAAGAACGATCCAGATGACCCAGCAACACTGTATTCGATGAGCATCACTAGCAATAGCGAACGTTTCAGTAGCGATTTCGTACGCCTGAGGTGGAGACCCAACCCCTCAAAGCCAGACAGGCCGACTGTAATTGACCCTTTCGATTTCCATAATTCGTCCTATGACACCAATCCGCGCGGTCTCATCGAGGTGGTCTATCTGACAGACAATAACGCCGCGCTTTCTGAGATGCTTTCTGTCGGATTCGAATACCAAGGCAGACCAGCAGAGCGGATTCTCCTCGTGTACAAGCGCCATAAGAAAAACATGCTGGAAGCGACTATGCTCCAGAGCAACAAATTTGAATTCCAGAATGGAAGGGCGAAGCTACGGAAATATATGCATGACGGAAAGGTGACGGCACCCTGCTTCATCATCAATGAAGACGACGTGCTGGTGCTGCCTAGACAGTTCGGAGAAAAGACCGCACGGATGCTTTATTCAAAAGCCGCCCTTCCGGACTTCAAAGGCACCATACCCATCAGACCTTTTGAGGATTATGCTGACGACTATCTGAAATGGTATTGCGACCAATCCAGTTTCAATTATTCCAAAGACGAGCGTCAAAGAATCGCAGCGTTGTTCAAGGAGACCATCAACTCACCAACCACACTGGAAGCCTATGCGGGAAAGCCTCTCGATGAACGTGATGAAAAACTGTACTCGCACGCGGTGCAAAGGCTGATACACACTGACGATGATTTGATGAATCGGATCATCATCCACGTATTGGCGGCAGACGAAAGCTTCCATCGTAAATGTCTTGATGTTGTTCTTACAAGCAAGGACCAGGAAATCGAGGAAAGGAACAAAACCCTCCAGCAAATCGAGAATCGTATACGCGAAAAGAACATTATGCTTTCTTCGCTAAAACAACGAGAAGCGGACGACGAGGCCAAACATGCGAAGTCTGTTGAGGAGCTTTCCCAACTCGACCAACAGATAAAGATGACGCGTCGCAATGAGGACGAGGTTCTGAAAGAACTGGAAAATAACGTTGCTCTGAAAATCGGGCTGCGAAGTGTCGTTCGGAACATGCAAGCGGCCACCGACAGCCCAATCGATTCGATTCCCCTCCCCTGCCCTCTGTCTGGCGCATCAAAGAAAGCAGAACCGGGAGTAGAAGCGGGCGGCACGCTTATCGACAATCTCGAAGATTCCGGCATATATGCAATCGGGGAAACCAGCACGGAAAAATTATCAGACGGATTACTGGCTACAATGGCAGCGACCAGATTCCTTGCCGTGGATTCATCATTCTGCTGCAGCATCGCCAATTCGTTGTCGTTCATGATATCCGGCAAACCCGCTTACCACGTCGCAGTGCCAATTGATTGGACCAATGCCGACGCCGTATTGGAGAAGGCAAATCAAGTAGACTGCACAGTCTTGGTGATAGACAATATCATCGACACCATGAACGAGGGACTCCTGTTCTCCCTTGTACGATCGGGAACCGATAAGACTATCGTTTTCCCAATCGGAGCGAGAGGAAACCTCAAGCTCCTCGCACCGGAATTATGGGAACGTATCTTCTATGTACCGACTGATGGATTCATGCAAGATCCCTCGGATGAGATGCTGGCCCAATACAAGGCAAAAGACTTGTCTGACATTGAGCAGGTCGAATTCAAACCCAAAAACAAGGAATCATTGGACGAAAATCTTCGAGACACGCTGCCAAATAACGCGCTTGTACTTCCATGCAAGGTACTCGAGGCGTTTCGGCGCAATGGTACCAAGGCAGATGATCAGCAAAAAAGAAAAGGGACGAGCGATTTCCGACAATGGACAACCGACCATCTGCTCATTCTGGTCTATGCCTTCGCCGGACCGAGAGAAATGATGGTCTTCGCCGAAAACATAGATGAGGTGAATCGAGCTGAACGGCTTCTCAGAAGAATCGACAAGGATGCAGCCAATGAAGCATGACGACTTGCTCAAGATTATGGGCGCGGACCTTGGAATCAGTCGATATCGAAATGAATCGGATGAATCGTTCGGTATCAGAACGGTTTATTCCGCTTCGAGATTCTGGATCGAAGCCTTTTGCCTGGACGATGGACGGATGGGTGCTGACGGATGCCAGCCCGGCATCATTTCACGAAGACTGAACCTTTGGCTCGACAGGATTTCATCCATATATCCGTTTATAGGGCAGTGGATTAGAAGCCAACAGCATTATACGCCATTTTCCAAACTCCTCTACAACAGACTCATCATGGTCGGTGACATCATCTCCGAGAACAACGGCGGAACATACAGATGTTCTTCCCGTCATACGATTCAAATCGGCAATGACTTGCAAGCGCTCTTGGGCGTCTACGATACGACAGGCAACGACACATCCCTGCCGATTTCGGGAATGATGCTCTCGAAACGCGAACAGGCGGAACCACGGATCAAATGTGACCCGGAATGGTGGAATCTGCCACGAGAATACTATGCCTGGTCGTCTTGCTCCGACGAAGGAATCAACGAATACGCCGACCCATCCCGAAAGAGCGTCAGGGACTGTTGGACTTCGAAACCCGTTTTACCGGATGGAATCGGTCTTGGGAGGAGACGGGAGACCCATAAATACACATACTTCCTCTTACATAGCCACCAGAACACTATCGAAGCGAGAATCATCGACAACTACCGATGGCCGTCGCTATACACGCATCTGAGGAACATAGTGGGTAATCCCTATTGGGCGGACGTGGAAAAACTAGATGATGCCCATTCCAGAATCGAAGCGCCTTTCAGCCTGCTTCCACCCGAGACATCCAGATGGCTTGATTTCATGACATGGCCTGAGAAAACCCCCGATGATTGCGTCTTTCGAATCATCCGCACCGAATTATTGAAAACCGCCACGGATATGCTTGAATCCTGCGGAATCAAAGTAAGGAACAGCAAAACATGCCAGTCCAACTAAGTATCGCCGACGCCGAGAAAGCCATCTCGAATAGACTCATCGAATACATCGAGACCGAATACTTCGGCAAGACACGGGAGCTTCTTTCCAGATGCAAGGAAACACTCGCCGCTCCTGGAACACTGTTCCAGAAACCGTATTTGGAGGCGGCGAAAGCCTATCAGCTTGCCGAAGGAGGTATCGGCAATGCCAAGATTCCGGAACGAATCAGAATCCTTCTCCAGACTATGGCGGAGAAAGACAAGGGCGTGTTCACCAAACCTTACAGTCACCAAATCGAATCCCTCGAATCATTCTGGAACGGCTATGATGTCCTAGTCTCCACGGGAACCGGTTCCGGAAAGACGGAATGCTTCATGTGGCCGCTCGTATCCAAAATGGTGGGAGAAGCCATAGGATTGACCGGCGACCGTCGGTCGTGGGAAGGAAGCCGGGCGGTCAGAGCATTGATTCTGTATCCGATGAACGCGCTTGTATCCGATCAGGTCGGCCGTCTGCGCAAAATGGTCGGCGACAAGCAAGGAAGTTTCCTTGACATATGGAAAAGTGCCGTCGGGGATGTACGACGTCCCCAATTCGGCATGTATACCGGCAGGACACCTTATGCAGGTGACGCAAGGAGCAAGCGACGCGACAAGGAATATGCCGAAACGCTGCGGCGCGATTTCGGTGAACTCAGTGAGGAGGACAAGCTTCATCTGTCGGAAACGGGACGTTTCCCGGAAAAGCAGGATATTCTCGCCTATGCCGATGTGATCGCGGAAGGTAGAGATGGATGGAGTCCACTGGATGCGGAAATGCTGATGCGTTTTGAAATGCAACGGCATACGCCGGACATCTTGGTGACCAACTACTCCATGCTGCAGTATATGCTTATCCGATCCACGGAAAACGGTATCTGGAAGAATACCTCGAAATGGTTGGAACGGAATCCAAAGGAACAAATGCTGCTCGTTCTCGATGAGGCGCATATGTATAAAGGCGCTGCTGGAGGCGAGGTCGCCCTGCTGCTGAAACGCCTTGCGGCAAAGCTCGGTGTCGGGATGGATCGTTTCCAATTCATACTGACTTCCGCTTCCATTCCTGAAAACCATGAGCCGGTCGCACACTTCTTCGAGGACATGGCAGGCAGAACAGCCTCAAAGCTGCGCATCATCACAGGCAGAGAACAGAAAGTCACACGTGGCTCCCGAATCCTTTCTGCGAAAGACGTAGTAGCCACTGCCGGAGCTGACGACGGATCGGATACGTCGATGATGCGTCTTCGACGATTCCTATCGGGGATCGGACGGTCCGTGCCGGAGGACATGGATGAACAAGCGTTGCGGGAACTGGCTGGAGATGAACTCCAAAAGATTGAGCAGTTCGGAACGTTGGAGGAGATTCTCCGCCAAAGAACAATGACTTTGGACGAAATCGCAAAAGAGATCTTCAAGGACGAGCCCGAAGCCGTCAAGGCGACCGACATCCTGCTGAACATCGCCGCACTGGCCTTGAACGAAGGACGGCCACTCTTGCCGACGCGCATGCATCTTTTCATCAGAGGAATCCAGTCACTCACGGTCTGCGCCGATCCCGGATGTCCTCATGTGGAGAAAAGAGATGATCTGCCACTCGGCAAGGCGTTCATTAACAGATCGGTTGGACGTTGTTCCTACGGCGCAAAGACCTACGAACTGGCCACCGACCGTACCTGCGGAGCTCTGTTTCTTAAAGGCTACGCCAATCCCGGTGAAGACGGCTTCTTCTTCTGGAACGAGAAACCTGTCGGGAACAGTGAGATCAAAGAAATCATTGTCATGCCGATAGCAGAAGATTCCTGTCCAGACGACGTCAAGACAGGATGGCTCAATACGATATCTGGCAAGATATACCGTGACGATCATCGCGGACAGCCTCATTTCTCGCATGTGGCCTTCTCTTTCGACCAACCCAAAGACCTGGACGGCAAAAAGATGCAGTTCACCACCTGTCCGAAATGCAATGGCCGTCTTTCCGTCAGCGATTTCACGACCAAGGGCAACGAACCGTTCTACAATGTTGTCGCTGAACAATTCTCACTGCAAGAGCCTTCGAGTGACCCGGAAAAGTTAAGAAGGAATCCGAATGCCGGAAAGAAAGTGATCCTCTTCTCCGACAGCAGACAAGCCGCCGCCAGAATAGCGCTCGACCTGACCGAATCCTCCGATAAGGACCTGATGCGAAAGCTGTTGTGCCGGGCGGCATACGACCTATACCAGCAGTACGAAGACGAGGCAACGGTCAGTGCGATTTATCCGATGTTCCTAAAAACCGTCTCGGAACACAAATCACGCATCTTCTATGGCGCTGATCGCACAACTATCATGGAGAAAATAAGGAAAAACCAGAGAAGATTTTCCCGGCACTTCGATAGGTTCCTAAATGAAGGAGACGAAGGCGCCCCGCAAGAATATTATTACCTTCTTTTATCACTCATCTGTGACCGCTATCGTTCCCTCAGTGATATGACAATCGGTTGGATTGAACCATCCGATTATCACATGGATCTTATCTATGATGATCTTGATGAGATCGGAATTTCCGATTCTGAATTCAAATCCGTCTTCTATGCATGGAGCGAATACCTACTTATCCATAACGCCGCCTTGAATCCGAATATTGAATGGTCTACTCGAGATAGGGCAATGCCTTTCTCCACGGAATACGGAGTAGATCACGACAACATCTTCAAAGGCCAAATGCAGGGGAAACGTTCGCTGTATGAATTCTTGAAGAAACGTTTTAATGCCAATGAAATGACATATCTCGAAAGTGCATTAGACCATTTTTTGGAAACGTCCACCAAAAATATCCGATACAAATATCTGAATCCACACTATGTTACGTTGAGAATCGATCCGGATGCCAATTGGAAAGCTTGTGATCGATGCGGTAAAAACGCACCATATAATTTATGGGGCAAATGCCCCCATTGCCGGCAAGGCGACATGCATGAACTCACGGATTTCAGTTCCGTTGCGTTCTGGCGCGATCCAATAATAAAGATTCTCCAAGGTGACGATGATTCCCTGCGTGCAAGAATCAACACCGAGGAGCATACAGCCCAGCTATCCCATAAAGATGGTCAGAATGAGAGCTGGTCCACCACCGAGGAATATGAGATGCGGTTCCAAGACATCTATACGTCCGATAATGAGGAGCCCGTGGATGTTCTCTCCTGCACGACAACGATGGAAGTCGGCATCGACATCGGCTCCCTTACCGCAGTGGCGCTTCGCAACATTCCACCGATGCGTGAGAACTACCAGCAAAGAGCGGGACGCGCGGGTCGTCGTGGCTCTTCGATATCCACCATCGTGACATATGTCGATGCCCGTCCATTCGACAACCACTACTTCGAGCACCCGGATCACATTGTTCGCGGAGAGTTGAGAGAGCCACACATCGACGTGGATAATGAGAAGCTAATCAGACGGCATCTGGCGACCATCCTACTCACTGATTTCAGCGCCGAACATGGATTCTCAATGGAGAACATCACCATTGAGAATTTCTTCGAAAACTATTGGAAGGAATGGAATTCCTTCCTCGAATCGTACGATTTCGGCACCATCGTCCAGCAACAGATAATCCCACAGAATTGGAATCTGGATTCCAAAGGATTCCGTCGGGCTCTATCTGCGGAATTGAACAATCTTAAAGAAGATTTCGGGAAATACAGAGAAAATTATCTGTCCGCAGATAATAAAACCTGCAAAAGTCTTTTGGATAGTCTCCTTGAGGCAGCCATACTTCCAACGTATTCCTTCCCTCGTAACGTCACCGGATTCGATATCGAGGATTCATCCGATGCCAAGACACTCGAGCAACGTCCGGAACGATCACTCGATATGGCCATCAGCGAATATGCTCCAGGACGGGAACTCATTGTGAATAAGAAACGATACATTTCTGGCGGAATCTACTCGCATTCGTCGAGATTCGCCAAAAAACAGGGAGAATCTTTCGAACCAGCAAAGAAATATTTCAACAACAAGGATTACCGCAACGAGGTACTTCTCTGCACAAACCCGACCTGTGGATGGTTCGGATACGAAAAAGAATTGAGAGAACCCGACCGTTGCCCATTCTGCAAAGAACCCGGGCTTGAGCACAAACCATTCCTCAAGCCATGGGGATTCGCGCCAAAGGACGGAAGGCCTTCCCCATCAGCAAGCGAGCGCTCCGAATTATCCTTTGCGGAGCCACCCTTCTATTCCGCAACGCCTTCCGAAGAGATGACGGATGCCGGTTATGCTCATATCAAGTACAGCGAAAGGCATGACTGCTCCCTCATGGTCATTAATAAAGGACCGAACAGCGAAGGATTCACAATTTGCTCCCGGTGCGGAGCCGCTTTCCCGACAACGGATTCAGCAGGTATAGCCAAGCGCATCAAGGCGCCTTATACTAAGACTCCGCAGAACCGGCAGCCTGACTGCGCGCACGACTTTGACAGCGGAATATATATTGGAGACGTGTTCAATACGGATATGATCATATTCGCTCTCCACCTAAATCCTAGCGAAGTGAGTGTTGGTCAATCGAATAGATGGCTGAAAAGGGCTCGCGTATCGCTTGCCGAAGCGATGCGTCTTGCCGCCGTCGACCTGTTGGACATCGATTTCAATGAATTATGCGTCGGCAGCCGCTCACGTCTTGACGGAAGTGGCGAATCCGCATTCGCAGACGTGTTCCTTTTCGATTCTCTCTCCAGCGGAGCCGGATACTCGTCCACACTTTCCAAAGGACATAATCTCGAGAAACTCTTCGGCAAGACTAGAGGCATACTCACCAACTGCGATTGCGAAGATGCATGCTTCTCCTGTCTGAAGCATTACTATAACAAGCAATTCCACAATCAGCTCGATCGTCACGCAGCACTTGATTTGCTTGACTATGCGATGAATGGGACAGTGAGAAATCACGTGTCTGATGATGATGCACGGGATGCCTTTGCTTCGCTTGCAGAAGTAATCCAGGATGACGCAAAGGCAACATGTTCATTCGAAAGCGACAAGATGACTTTCATGTTGGATGGCAAAGAGACCACTCTCACTTGCCTTCCGGATATGAAGCCCAAATCATCCATGTCAGCAGTGAATGAATATTGGCAGTACGAGATGAAGCACAACGTCCCGGGAATCGTCGAAACGCTCATCAAGGAACAATCAGGAGATTCCACGTTGTTTTGATTTCTTCAATCGTAAACGTAAATGTTATATCTGCCAAATAACTGCTAGATGAGCGCCTGTAGGGATCTGCGAAAAGTAGACGAAACGTTTTGAGCCGATGACAGAACTGATGGGCTGGGAACTGACAGAATTTACCTGTTAGTTCCCAGCCCATCACTCTTCAGCCATCTATTTCAATCGCATGAATCGTGACCTCACCATCTTCCAATGACTCGGCTTTTCTGAATTCCGGGCGAAGCTCCATGCCTTCTTCATCGAATTCGCCATTCAGATTGCGTACCAGCACATCGGCCAATCGACCACCCATAGGCCTGAATGTCGCATAGGTTATCGCCCCGGAAATGGCGCCACCGACAACGGGCACGATCTTGGTAACGGCCTTCCCGACCGATTCCTTCACTACCTGTTTGCCGACCAGCGCACCGACCTTTTTGACCAGCGGGTACCAGGTCGTTTTCATAAGAGCCTGTTGCGCGACCTTCTTGCCCATGTTCTTACCGACTTCCTTGGCAAGCTTTCCTACCAGCATCGCCGCACCTGACGCCCCGAACATCACGCCCAGATAGATGAGAATGCGGATTTTGGCACCTTCATTCAATTCCGACTCATCGGATAAAAGATCATCCTCACCAAAGAGATAGGCTATCTTCTGCGCCAGGTTTATCGCAAAACCAAAGTACTGGGCCACATCAGCACCGGTCGCGCAACGGGGGGCGGGGCGACCGGGGATTCCTGCCACAAAGGAGGCAAGAGTGGTCTGATTCGTCGACTTCTTGATCACCCCGTCCGCCTTCTTCCGCAGCGACTCCGCCGTATACACATGCTGGGGGCCGTGCTTCAGAATCTCATCGAGATATTTCGAATCGGCGAATTGCTGCCGCAGGAACGCTTCCCTATCAACCCTAATAACCGGAAGCTTCGCAACGCTTCCAATCATATTTATCGCCACATCGTAAAGCTCTTCGTCGGTTTTCTTAGCCATGTTCTCTCCACTCCGATAAGACACATCGTGCTTAATGCCTATGGTATCCGCTCCTTTGTTTGCTCGATGAATGACATGCGGGCAATCCGCATTCACCATGGGCCATGTTTTCTCCGCGAGCGCGACGGGCTTTCAACAGATAGGATCTGCTTCCAGGTCAGCAATTCGTCAGAATGCGTCCACGCGCCTTCACGCACTCTCAGCACTCTCATGCATCTACATCTCAATTACATACTTTGTCACTCATGCAGCATGTTCAATCGCCAAAGAATGTACAGTCCTTTATATCAGCGCCCATCCAAGGCTACGTTTACGCCCTGAAATGCGGTGGACCTCTCTTCTCTACGAGTAGCAGCAACAGCTTCCAAGCCTCTTAGCAATGCTCAAATCCAGGGTCTCTTCCTTTTGCCAAACCGCATAGGCATGTATAAATCAACATATCTGCCTTCTCTGAACTACACTGTTCCTAGAAAAGTTTCAGCATTGAAAGGGGTAACCAATGGCGCGCAAAGGTGGGTTTCTGAAGGGGATCGTCGCATCGGCGGCGACCTATGCCGTCAAAACGGCGGTCGACATTGCGGCCAATCCGGAAAACATGCAGAAGGTGGCGCAGCTTGTCAGCGAGCAACAGGTAGGCAGCAAGCTTAAGCAGGCCGCCGCGAGCATGCATCTGCCGGCCGCGCTTAGCCCATCCGCAAGAGTCGCCAAGCAGCTTGACGCCATTGAGGAGACACTGGAGCAATACGCCGACCAATTTCCCGTAAACGCACCAGTCGAACGATGGAAGAGTACCCTGCAAAGCCTTCGTCTTATGGACACCATGAACAGATCCACAACCGGCAGCGAGCATAAGAACCGCCTGGAAAAGCTCCAGACGCAAACCGAAGCCCTGTTCAACGAGATCTTCCAGGCTCTCGACTCGGGCGATGCCCAGATCGAAGACTGACCACTTCCCCACTGCTTTCATACCTGTTCCCCGCCACTCCCAAGCGCACCGACGCGTCTGCCGGTCGTATACTGCTACCAAGTGGATTTGAAGGAAATAACCATGATCGACGACGATTCCAACGAACTCATCCCATTCGAAGGCGGAGACGGTGATGCCGATGCCAGCACCGGGAACAACAATCCAGACGACACGAAAAGCGTCACCATCATCCAAGACGAACAAGGCATCGTCTTCCTCGGCGACGCTGGTACCATAGATCTCTGGCTCAAGGATGAAGGCTTCGATTCCAAAGCATTCACAGCCAAAGCCATACAGACCGTCTCCTCGGCCAGCAAAGGCGCACAGGCAGCCGGCAACGCCATGGTCGAAAGCGGACGTTGGGTAAAACTCACCAAGGAATCGGCTGAGCTGGTCGCCAAATACGGCAAGAACTGTAAGAAGGGACCGTTCCAAGCCGGTGTTGTACGGCAACCGAACGGGCGCATCATCAAACATCTGCAATTCACCCAGCCAGGGCAACTCAACCCCGCCATGCTCACCGGCATCAGCGGCGTCATGGCACAGATGGCACTGGAACAAGCCGTCTCCGAGATCACCGATTATCTGAAGGAGATCGATGCGAAGCTCGACGACCTGCTGCGCGATCAGAAAGACCAGACCGTCAGCAAGCTCGCCGGAATCTCTCATATGATTGACGAGACCATGCTCATCTACCAGCAAGTCGGTTCGATCAGCGAGACACATGGTCCAAGATGTCAGGCTGCCCACAAGACATCGCCACCATCCAAGCGTACGCGATCGCCAAAATCAAGAGCCTCACCGAGAAGGCTGAACGCGAGCAGGATCCCAAGCAGGTCCGCCCGTTGACCCAGCAGATTCGTCAGGAGATTCACCAGTGGTTGGGCATGCTCGCATCCGCGGTCAAGATGCAGGATCAGGTCTCCTGTATCGAGCTCGCGCGCGTATGCCAAGAGGAGCCGGAACAGCTCGAAGCATACAAGAAGGGCATCGTGCTTGCCAGGAACAAGCGCCTCGAAGAAATCGAGCAATCTCTCAACGCATTGGGCAAGCAGCTGGAGGAGAAAGCGAAAACCGTGGGCGGACAAGTGCTACTGAACCCATACAGTTCACCTCATGCCATTGCCAACATCGAAAGCATCACCAGTGATCTCAATGCATTCGCCAGCACATTGCAACTTGAGCACATTCATCTGCATGTCGAAGACGGTCCCACCTAGATCGAAGCCGCGGGCAAGGCCGTAGACGACACCGGCAAGGCCTTGCAGAATGCCAGGCAGCAGACCGCACACGCCGTCCAAGACGTCGGCAATGCGATAGCGAAGGGCGCTCAGGGCACCGGTGCCGCCGTTGCCAAGGGAATGCAGGACGCCGGAAACCAGGCCGCGCACATCGCGCAGGATGCGGGCGACGCCATCACAAAATGCGCTCAGGACGCAGGCGCCGGAATCGCCGACGGAGTGCAGCAGTTTGGCAAAGGAATAGCAGACGGATTGAAACAGCTCCCGGAGATCAAACTGACCAAGTTCGGGTGGGGCAAGAAATAAGCCGGAGAGTCACGCCGTGAGCATCGAGCTTCTTTCGTCGTTTCGTGGGACTCTTCCATCTGATCATCATCAACACGTGCCACAAACAAGCCAACAAGCATTTTGGGGAGGGCTATTCGTGCGATGTTGCGCTCTATCATTGATAAAAGCATCCAGCAACCGCATATAGTAAGGAATCGCATGCGTTATTTCACTTCGGACACGCATTTCGGACATCCACTGGTCACCGCGCTGCGCGGGTTCCTGAACAATGGCAGGCTACGTGCTGAGTACCTCGACATCTGGCAGACGCAGACCCGCACCGCCGCACACGCGTGGATCAAACAATATGTGCACGACAATCAGACATCGTTCAAAGCGATCTGCGACATCGCACGTCATGAGAACACCATCATCGACAATATCAACGAGATCGTCGGGCACGACGACGAACTGTGGATTCTCGGCGACCTCTCCTACCGTTGCACCGTCGAGCATACGCTCGAATGCCTGCGCCGAATCAACTGCCGGCATTTGCATCTGATCATCGGCAACCACGACCGCAACTTCCGTCTCCGATTCAATGACATGCTATACGAAGACGTGTTCGAGACCATCGATGACTACTGCGAAATCGACATGGAACTTCCCGTTCTCGATGAATCCGGCAAAATAACGGTGGCGACCACGCAGCAAAGCATCGCCATGAGCCACTTCCCCAGACTCTCGGCATTGGCCGAAGAACACGGCGACTGGCCGAGCAACTGGAACGAGTTCGCCGATATGGCGCCTACCACCGAAGGCTGGCTGCTCTACGGCCATACACATCAGGACGTTCCCGACGGCACCGATCCGCGAAGTGTGAACGTGGGACTCGACGCATGGGATTTCAAGCCCGTCAGCGAACAGCAGATCCTCGCCTGGCTTGCATCCCGGTGCGCCGACCAATCAAAGTGAATTCCACCCTGAGCATGGATCCGGACTGTAGAATGCCGGGTCGCTGGTATTTGTCGACGCCGGCGCTCCAGGTTTGCAACCATTCGAGTTTGGGACACTGTCGGCATGTTCCCGGATCAACATTGCCGATGATGGCGGTGACTTGAGCTTTGAGCTCTTCGGGGATGATGGCCGTCCATGCCATGTTGCCACGCTGTGCCGGATCGCCTACGAATTCTTGCGGCACGCCTTTGGCTGCACGCATAAACTGCGCTTGCTCGGATGGCGTCAACGGCAGGCAATTGACGATAAGTTTGCGGTTATTCTCGATTCCCACCCGTCCCGCCTTAGGACAGACATGAGATAAGCCTTTCGCATGTGAGTGGCGAATAGATTCAGCCGAGTCTGACTTGACCCCGGCTGAATCACATGCATGCGCCCGTCTGTTCAGGCAAGGGACTCGTACGCTTGCGCATCGACCGGTTCAAACCATTCGTTGCTCATCGCGCCAGGGTCTCCTGCCGGAACCATGAACGCACGGCATGAGATTCGAATTCCACCCGCAGCACCACTGACGGCATCATGCGCAACAAGTATGATCAGGCGCAAGACCAAGGCATGCCCATCGTCGAACGTGTGCTTGAAGTAGCCGAACACCACGGAGTGCCCATGACTCAGGTTGCGCTTGCATGGCACTGGGCCAAGGGCGTGACCGTACCTATCTCGTGGGCTGTTTGCAGCCAGAACGCGTGGATGATGCTATCGCCGCGCTAGGCGTGCAGCACCATGAGCTCTCGTCGACACGTAGTAAAACATATGCCAACATTGCAGGTCTCTTGCGCACAAACTAAACCATGCAACCGGTTTGATTCCCTATTAGATAAGAACGCCTCACAACCGCAAGGTGTACTCAGCCACTACTACATCGCGGTATACATACAGCACCACTCATCAAAAAACGGAAGAGTCGCCAAAGTCATCTAAAGATGACTCCCTACGACAAATAATTACAAGGATATTCCATCTATGACAAACTGGCGCTGCGAAGAGGAGGAAAAATGAAACTAATCGCTATACTGTTGTCCATCATCATAATGGAAGCACCTAGCTCCATGACCAGCCCTGGTCCTTTTACATCAGCAAACGCTCTCAATACGTATTCCGCCAAGATATATCCCAAGTGCCCTCCAAGTCTACACTGGCTCTGTCGAGTCTTCTGACATGACGACAGGAAAACGCGCATGAAACTGCCATGCCCCTTTTTCAGAAGATGATTTAACGAATCCCCCTATGGATTCGATCCATTTTATGTGCAGCAACAAACCGTTTCCAGACCTCGGCTTGTCAAGGAATAGGTTTTTTGAAGAAACATCATTCACTTGATCCACATGAATTAAATTATCGTCATCCCAAAAAACAATAAGACGGTATTCGCCTCCTGGACTTCCATGTACAGCAATGTTTGTATATAACTCATGAATCAAAGAAAGAACCTCACGAGAAAAAGCATCATCAAGATCCGTTGAATCTTTGATCATTATTCTTGTCTTTCCATGAAACCCAAGCTCCCTTAGGAAAGAGTCGCCTTGCTCGCCGACGACCCACAGTCCAGAGAGGCTCATGTTATCCGTTTGCGCTGATTTTGTTTTTCCATCATTCATCAAATCGACAACATCTCGTACCGCATCCAGAGTTTCTACAACAAGAGCCCTAACTCCCCTTATCTCTTTCTCATCAAAGGTCTTGGTTTTCTCAGCATCCAAAATCACACTATCCAGCAAAATTGCCATGTATGCCAGGTTACCGGCCACAGAATCGTGTATTCTACTGGCGACCGCATTCTCTTTTCGCAGGTACTCGACATGCTGACTTAATTCTTCATACCTTAGTTTGTTTTGTTTGAACTGTGCGGCAAGTTCTTTCCACGCAAGCATTTTTCCGATGAAGTATGCGAAGAACATGACAAGAATCAACATGAAATATTCATTGACAGCCACACCGTCAGCATCAAAGCGCCATATTCGAACCAATGCTACAGCAGAAGGGTAGAACATTCCCCATAATGACTCAATTCGCAGTCCTACATACCCTAAAGCCAGCCAAGTTCCCCATAAAAAGCTGGGGCCGCCATCATCCGGAATGAGACAGCATATTGCAAAAGTCAAAAAAATGATGTTACAGCATACGATTGGCTGTCGTGAAATCAGAATAATAGCTAGCACATGCGCAGCAACAAGGAAAAATGTCACCACACCTGCAGGAGGGAAAAACAGCGTCTCCGTAATAGTCATGGCGACACAAACCGCTATAAGCAGATACTGGGCATGTTCGACGCACCATGAGGTAAACGGCTTTATCCCTTTAATACTCACGGCTATTTACTTCCATCCATTGAATTACCGCTTGAGTCCTATTTTTAGCCCCTAATTTCTTCATGACCCTTCGAATATATGTTTTCACCGTAGGTTCCCCTATGCCAAGCTTGATGCCGATCTCCTTTGAGGTAAAACCCAGGGAACACAGCCCCATAACCTCTCGTTCCCTTTTCGCAAACGTTTCATAGTTGACATTTCCACTTTTGGCAGTCAATAATCTCTCATGCGACTCCTGCGCACTTTCGGAAGATGCATATTTAACATCCGCCCGCCGCCCATTCACTATTGCACATAAGACATGGCAAAGACCTTTCACATTCGCCTTATCCACAAGACAGCTCGCTCCGTTTTCCAGAGCAGGCACACAGTAACGGTCCAGAGAAAAAGCAGTCATGCCCACTAAATCAACCTGAGCAGTCTCCTCACGAATGGTCCGGCACACATCGCAACCGCTCATTCCCTCTAGAGACATATCCACAAGCAATACATCAGGACGCGTCCGCGAGTTAAGACTCTTACTCACCGCGGTCAGACCATCCGATACAGCCCAACACACGTTAGCCTGCGGAAGAATACGCTCAATCATCATCTTCATAACACCAAGCGTCAATCTGTCATTGTCCACGATAGCGATTCTTATTCGTTTTCCCAAATACATCGTCACTCACCTTCACCCCTAAGCATACAAATATAGCCACGCATTGCATCACGTACAGGCCATCACCCAGCCAGCAGCAATAGCTATTTTCAAACACGGAAAAGCGAAAAATCCTCATTTTCCAGAACCGGCATCCAAGATCCCCATTCCCCTGATCGCCCAGAATCACTTAACGCTAAAAGCACACCGGCCGATCCCGTCCCCAAATCCATGGAACACTTGTATCCATAAAGTCCCGGGAAAACAATGTTTCCATTGTTCTTCATCAGGTAAAGATTCAATCCATCAATAATCCGCTCCCACAGCTCATCATCAATACCTAAGTCGCGCAACGCTATTGCAGCAGGCAACAGTCCCACATAACCCCCGAATAAGCCACCATTAAACGTGCAAACCATATCTGAACCTTGGGAAAGCCTTCTAAGAAACTCCTCATTAAGGAATTCCATTGACTCATTACCATCTTTATAGACTTCAATAAAAGCTAGGGCCACACCAGAAGTTCCACAATCCAGATAAGGCATTGTTCTGGGTTTATTCTTCAAATGATCCACGTAATACATCGGACGCTCCTTGTTATCCGCATTGGCAAGATGCGTTAGCGTAAGACGAAAAATGCTTTCCGCACGGGAGCGCAAAGCATCGTCTTTCCTGCAAAGAGAAGCCTTCCACAGGAACAGACCTGCACCCAACCAGCCCTTCATTAAGGTAAAGTCCGCTTTCGAACTCAGCATGTCTTGCGAAGTTAAACCACAATCGCATCTCTCATACACCTTGGAAAGAATATACGACAACATTTTTTCTTCATGCGAGTTCCTAGATGCTCCCAATGACAGAAGAGCCATGCCAATGCCAGACAAACCAGAGTACAAGGAATAGTCGTCAATGCCTGCCAAATAATCAATGTGAGAGATTCCGATATAAGAAAGCATTTTATGACATTCCTCGCGAGAAAACACCTCATATGCAGCCATGGCCACACCTACCGTACCGTTAAACAATCCCGCGCGGAACGACATACCGTCTTTCAATTTACGTAATACCGATATATATTTCTCCCGCGCAATAGCATAAAACCATTCCGAGTTTTCCAAACATGAAGATTTCAGCAAAGCCAAGCTCACACCGGCAAAACCAGACCCAATGCTATATTTAGACATCTCATCGCCATACATTGAAATATCACCTTTGACAGGATATTCACCTCGCAAGTCAAGACCAGAGACAATCCCTTTATAAAGAAGTCTCATAAAGGTTTCAATATTCTCAGGATCTAAAAGCTTGTCACAAGCCTGTAACGCTTTGTCGATAAATGGTCCATGAGACAATAACGGAGTCAAGCCAAGCATTCGCGATCTGACAGACCGAAGAAAAGAAACTGACTCATTCCCAAAGTGCTTTTGCACCATATAATCCTGACAGAACAACAACGAAGGAGCCAGATAATAAAGGGGACATATGGGAACAAAAAGGCGGTGCACTATAACCGCGACGGCATACCAATCTTGTTGTTCATAGTTGCATACAGCATCGTTGGTAAATCCTGGAGTAGCGATATCTACTTGAAAATCTTGGGAAAGTTTTTTCGCCGCCTCAAAATCAATCAGTTTAATTTCTAAAGAATCATTAATCAGCACATTTGATAAGCTCAAATCTCCAACCGCAAATCCAATTCCATGCATTTTCGCAATTGCACTTTCCAATTTGGTTGCGATCTCTTTACACCCTCGCCAATAAGAATCAGAGCAATCCGTCCGAGCAGAGCATCCATCGAAAGGGAATTCCATTGCTATGTACTGCTGCAAATCTCGACCTTCAAAAAAATCCTCAACTAAAAATGCATGATTCCAGACATCAAAACAATCGACAGCATTCACAACATCAGAGAGCGGACTCAAGGAACGAAGGATTTGATATTCATGCTTGATTCGATGAAAAGCATCCAAACATGACCTATCACTGACCCCAACATTTTTTCGCCCTTCTTTAAGGATATATTTTTTGCCGTTTCGCGAAGCGAGATACACCCCACCGTTATTACTAAAATGGACAGCGGAGTCTATTTGATAATCCGTTAATTTTCCATTTGAGTATTAAAAGAAATAATTATTCTCTTTAACATATATAGGTTCATCAACGAAAGAAGGCAAGGAATACAGCGGTAATTCTTTATCCGGTATTAAATCACCCTGAGGAGTCACTATCACAGGTACATTCTTTTCGTTTGAAAAGCGCGGCTTCAGAGCACCATATCTGAAAAATACATTACTATTTTGCCATTGTTTATCAGTTAAGATATAAGGACCATCATCATATTTACAAACAATGGTTTTTAAATCTTTTAGTAGCTGAATAAAAATATGTTCAGAACTGGGGTAAATAGTTATGAATTTACCTGACTCAAGTCTATCCGCATATTTTCCATTCGCCTGAATGAAACAAGTTCTACTTGAAAGATATTTAAAAGAAATAGATTTAACGAAAAGATATTCAGCAACATCATAGAGAACATTCTGAGCATCATAAATTGTAGAAGTGATATGAATTTTCCAACCTTGAGGAGGAAAAGAGTACATCAGACAATTGACATAAGTCCAATGCCCATCAGACCTAACGCCCCATTGCTCTGAGTTGTCATTCGTCGGCAAAACATAAGCATCTTCACAAGCATAAACAGGTTCGCTATAGTATATGGTCTCCTTATCTGCCGAGAAACGGAGGTAATCATCCGCCGAGTAACCAACCATCACAATTCCCTCTTCCCCTATATCAATCCTTCAAGAGTTGATTTTGAACAAAAAATCTATACGCTGGACATCTTTCAATGAGCTCTCGATGATCCCCCTGATCCAAAAGATAACCATCTTCAATAAAGAAAATAACGTCTGAGTCTATTATCGTAGACAAGCGATGTGAAATGACAATTGAAATATCATACTCATGCGATCTTAATAGGTTATCAAGCACACGTCTTTCTGTCTTCACATCAAGATTCGACGTTGCCTCATCCAAAATAAGTATCGGAGCTTTCCTTAAACAAGCTCTCGCAATCTGCAATCTCTGTCGCTGTCCACCAGACAAAGACATCCCCTGCTCACCAACACTCTTTTCCAAATCACCAACGGAAATAATTTCATCTAAGCAAGCATTTTTCAAACATTTATTAATGTCTTTTTCTGATGGCACAAAATCAAGACCAAAAAATAAATTTTCTTTAATTGTTGTAGAGAAAAGGAGATTATCTTGAGAGACGACAGTAAACCACCTTCTCCACTCTTCTAGATGCTGCCCATCAAGCAAGCTCTCATTGATAGCAATGGCTCCAGAATTTGCACTATATAGACCTGTTATTGTATTAATAATAGTCGTTTTCCCGGATCCAGATGGTCCAATAATTGCATATCGACCACCCTTTTCCAACCTCATACTAACATCATGAAGAACTTCATTATCATTGTAACCAAATGAAACGCTTTTCAGTTCCAAATAATCAACATTATTATACGCAAAGTTTTCCATATCTACTTCTCTTGAGATCCGATGACACGGTTGATTCTTTTTAAGGAACCTTTGATTGTTTGACAACTCAAATAAAAGGTAAATAAACCACCTACTGGAGTAACCAGCTGAAAGAATAACATTACATATGCAACAAACGAACCGTATGTCAAGAGATGTACGTCCATCAGATGAACACCATAGCAAACAATGACCCCAGTACAAAAAATCGAAATCAGATTTTGAACGGGCGTAACAAAAGAATATACTTTGTCATTCAAGAGATTAACTTCTTTTATTTCATTTACTCGTTTCTTGAATTTTAGAAGCATACATCTCTCTGCATTACATAACTTAACAGTGCGCATACTTCGCACTATTTCTGAAGTAAACGTATTTAATTTACCAATTCTCTCTTGCAGCATCATCGCATTTCTGTTATTAAATATACCTAAGGGAACAGCCAGTATCATCACTGCAGGAAAGATAATTAGAACCAAAATAGATAGTCTGTAGTTAATTACAGTAAGAGCAACGACGGAAAACAGTATATTGATAACACTCGAAACAAACTGAGGAATACTAGCCGCCACAAAATTCCTGACCAGAGAGATATCATATACTATTCCACTGGCGATTTCACCGCTATTTTCATTGTCAAAAAAGAGCATATCTTTCTCAAAAATTATATCCATAGCCTGAATACGCAATTCCGCCACATGAAGATCGGCCTCAGTTGAAATTAGCAATCCACCAATTGCACACAATATGAATTGCGCCGCAAAAAGAAAAGAGAATACATACAGTAAACTAAGATCAAATTTTTTATTATCTATAAAATCTTTTATCAAAAGAGGAACAAAGAATGATAACGTCGATCCAGCGATACTGCAAACCACGCCAAGAATCATTCTCTTGCTAATTCGCATAAATTTAAGCATCAGATTTTTCCGCCAAATATTTTGTATTAGTTTTAAGCAACTTTCCTTTACTGCCTATTCTAGGTTTAACATCCTCATCACCAACTTCTTCAGGTTTTAATCCTAAGCTTTCAACAAAAGCATCTGATAAGTCATCAAGCGCCATATCCTTCATTGACCAAATTCTCTTATTTACCCTAATCAATGGCGTCGCAAACCCCTCCCTCCCTGGAGCTATTAGGTCGCTTCGTAGTATTGTGTAATCATTACTTTTTTCAATCCATTCATCGTACTGTCCATTTAAACTTTCCTTTGCAATTTCTCTAGATATTCCCGCTTTAATCGCTTGTTCGATTATCTTTTCATCAGACATTTCTACATAATCTACTTCTGAAGGCTGGAACTTTTCATCAAATATTTCTGAAATGAATGCAACGACATGCTTTGGATCTTTTTCTGAAATGTAGGCTATGGATCCCGATACTCTGGCCGAATAATGGTCAGATGAACACTTGTCTAAAAAAATCACAGGATGAATTTCAAGCTTAATCTGACCACTCGTATACATTTTTCCTATATCATCATTTAATGTTCTATCAATTTGTGCACAAGCCGGACATAGGGGATCTAAATAAAATTCTACAGTCGGAATATCTTTTTTTGACCCAACTTGCACCAGTAGCCCGCCATCATTTGTTGCGTTTGTAGGTTTTCTTTTCACTTCTGATAATGACTCATACGCTTTTTTTATATCTTTAGCGTCACTTGCACTGTTTCTAGACATGAAAAGCCCAATAAATGCACTGGCGAGAAGTATAATAATTATAAATACAGTAAACAATCCGAGAATTGTTTGCTTTTCTCTTTCATTCAATCTTTTCATTACAGCATCCATCTATCAAAATGGCTATCTGTTAACTTCAAAACAGATAGCCACTGCAGTTTAAAACTGTTGCTCTTCTACTTCAGCAGAACCAACTCCACGAACTATGCCAATGATGCGTATTCGGATCACAATTAGGATCCGTCGAACAATTTCCATGCGTGTCAACACATGGTGGCCTTTTAGAGGTCATACTTGCAGGTTGCGCAATCAAAGCCTGTAAACTGAGCAAATCCTTCATTTCCACTCCTTTGAACTTCCAGACTCTCATCACAGCGAAACAGATAGAAGTCCAGAAACATTTCTTCCACTGACGAAACCCAGTTTGACACTTTTCTCAATTTCGTGTCTTATTCACTCTCTTATGTCATCCCTTAGATGACATTTCAAGCCATATATGGATCTACCATTTTTGACATGTAACGGCTCGTTTTTCATGATGGGTTACAGACATCATTGTCTGTAACCCATCACATTGCGAAACGGCCATCAGAACCTAGAAATCAGCCCTAGAAAGGACTGGGCATACTCTCTTCACTTGTTGCCGTCCAAAATTGCCGATAGATCGACAACCCAAATAAGTGAAAGCTGTCCATATACTGAAGCTTGTCCGAAAATGTCACTTTCCATACAAGGCAGAAACGTTCAGCAGCGCCCCTCATATAGGAAGAAGGAAAGTGCACCATCTTCCAAGCCACCCTGCGTGAAGGAGTCCCTGCGTACAGTACGTTCCGCTTTGCGCGTCAAACCACGGTAATCATAAAAACCGTAATCGCAGGTAGTGTCAGTGAAGAGGAAATACTCGTTCATTCCGGCATTACGAAACACGCCAAGCATGTGGTTGAACAGCTTACGTCCGACGCCCATGCCCCGCGCTTCCGGGGAAACCACAAACAACGTTATCTCAGCCTGATAGCTTTTGCCGGCATCTCGTTTCAACACTTCATCGACCTGCAAAATCGCAATCTGATCGGCAAGTCCTCGACGGCCATCCTTACTTGCCAACAAGGGCAACGCCAAGCAATTTCGCGTAATAGCATGACGTATCCTCTGCGCTGTGGTAACACGGGATCTCAACGAGCCCAATACCACGCCAAGCACCCGACCATCACGTTCAGCGACCGTAGCCTCGGTGGTGCGGGAAAGAAAATCATGCATGTCGATGGCCGCGAGTCGATGCATATTACGCAAGTGAATCGCCTTGCGCAGCTTATACTTACGTAACCCGCGCTCATCGTTCGGAACGTTCCCATTATCATCCGACTCATCATCCACATACCAAGCCTGACGGACAAGCTCTTCAAGCGCGGGAAAATCCGTGCGACGCATCGGTCGGAGCATAATCATTTCTGAAGTCATGCTCCCCCATCCTAGCCGCAGCCATACCAAAACTCCGCTCACGGATGACATAATGCGCATGGTATTGAAATAACAGGAATGCGTAGGATTTGTTGGCATTGGCGTGTGACGCTTGGGGGTCTGGGGTCACGCGCTTAGGATGAGACAGGATTGCGTGTGACGCGCAATGAATGAGAGGTTCATATGGCAACGTTGGTTAGACGAATTGCGGGCGCGCTATGCATAGTGCTCGCCGCGGTATGTGTTTGTTACTCTTTCGCAGTGCGTAACACGCATTCCGGCACAGTATTCTGGATTGTCTGGCTAGCATTCGCGGCGCTGTTCGCCGTGCTTGGATTCGGAGTGCTCTTCCAATGGTGGGCGATGCTGCCAAGACTGGTCAGAGGTGTGGCAATCGCAGTCGCATGCGTCGGTCTGGTCGCATTCGGCACGGTGGAAGGTTGCATTGTCAGCAAAATGCATGCGCAAGGTGAACCAAATCTCGATTATGTGGTGGTGCTTGGAGCTCAGGTGCGCAAGTCCGGGCCAAGCCTTGTGCTTCGTTACCGTCTCGACAAGGCTATTGAGTATTTGGATGAGAATCCGAATACCATCTGCATCGTTTCCGGCGGAAAAGGACCGAACGAGCCGTTCCCCGAAGCCCAAGGCATGGCTGATTATCTTAAAGAACATGGCATTGACGAGCAGCGCATTCTTGAAGAGCCGGATTCGAAGACCACTGAGGAAAACATTGTCAACAGCAAGAAGCTGATCAGTGACGATAATGCTTCCGTAGGGGTAATCACCAACAATTTCCACATGTTCCGCGCGTTGCAGATTGCCGACAAATATGGTTTGGACAACGCCCAAGGCATTGCGGCCGGCTCTCCCCCGAACATGCTCGTCAACAATATGGTTCGCGAGTTTTTCGCCGAAATCAAATTCCTGCTGTAACGTTTCGGCAATCTTTTTGCTCTGGTTAAGGCGCCGAAACCGAATACGAATACATTGAGGGGTGGAATCCATATTAGATTCCACCCCTCAACGCCCTAGAAAGATGACTCTTACGAGTCAGAAGCTATCGATCGAAGCTCACTCTTCGGAAGCAAGCTCGTCAGCCACAGCGGCAGCCCCCGAAAGAGGCTTAGCACCTCTGCGTCGACGTGTTC